>OOAE01000303.1_pt1 | contig 50801 bp, 36 predicted proteins | sample 1671271 | NCBI WGS metagenome assembly OOAE01 (sample SAMN06348139, study PRJEB24527) | human gut metagenome | biome: human gut; feature: ankylosing spondylitis patient; material: feces | host: Homo sapiens | place: China | collected 2015-10 | reverse complement strand
ATGAGAAGATTTTGGGGATTTTATAAAAATGAATCATATTGTGTAGGTTGCAATGGTGCCACTGTTTACATATATGACAAAGATGAAAATGAAATAGCAAGGTTTAAGAATATCCCTTATGCGTATACTGTAGCTTTTATGCCGGGAAGGAATATTATTAGCGTAAAATCAACAGAAGGATTTTTAGCTTTTTATGATCTTGATTCATTGTCATTATTAAAGAAAATCACTGTTACGCGAGATGGTGCACAGGATGAAGGCTTTGCGTTTACACCTGACGGAAAGTTCTTTTACAATATTGAAAAACCATTTTCTTCAACCAGAACTCAGCTTGGAATATATGAAACAAAAACATTTACCAAAGTTGCAACATTGTTTGCGGAAGACAAAAATATGGTATTGGATTGTTTGGAATTTGACAATGAAACAAATATATGCTATGTAATGGGATTTATGCGTGCTGATAATGGAGTATTTGATTATGGCTTTGTTGCAATATTTGATAAGGAAAGCCAAACAATACAGAACATTAGAGCTATTGAAGAGGGTAAGTATAATTATCTTCATGAGTATAAGCATTGGGAAGCTAGTGGGTTTACTGAAAGACAACTTCAGTGGTGTTCGTTTAAAAGAAACAAGAATATAGAAAAAACAAGTATAAAAGAAAAAATATCAACGGGTGTTGCAAATCTTAAAAAGCATTGGGAAACTCCGCCCGACGGATATTATGTAAATTACAAGGAATTTTTGAATTTGGCACTCGGCAGCGGTTCTGTTTCGTGGCTTAGCGTAATAGTAAGCTGGGCAACTATTGCAATCAACATTCCTATGATGATAAGCTATTTTAAGGTATCAACTGGGTTTATTTTCATTTCAGGAATTATCGCATCAATATTCGGTCTTATTCGTGCTCCGATTCTTTCAATGATGATTGACAATTCAAATTCAAAGAAGGGCAAGTTTAAGCCATTTTTACCGTGGACATCTATACTTACCGTTCTTTGCTTTACATTCATTCCGTTTATACCGGAGGCTTGGGTAGGAAATATTCTCTTTGCATTCGATATTCCGTCTATCCCGATTTTCGCAGTTGCGGCATCACATATCGAAGTATCTCTTGCAAGCCTTGTTATGTTTATGCTTATTCAAATTGGCACTTTTTTCTACACTCTGTTAAGTCAATGCCTTGTGGGAATTGAACAAACTATATCTCCCGTATCGCAAGAGCGTGCAAACATCGGTGCATTCAAAGGCTTGATTTGTAATATTCCGGCATCGGTTGTAAATATCGTTATTCCGCTTGTTGCAGGCATTGCCTTTGCAAGCAGTGAAAACCCAATGAATAACATTGAACTTTACCGCTTCGCATTTCCTATTTGCGGTCTCGGTGGTGTTTTGTTTGTTTTCTTTATATATTTCGGAGTTGAGGAAAGAACGGTTGTTCACAAGGAATATGTTGCAAAGGTTAAGTTTAGTGAGGGTGCAAAACAGTTATTTACAAACAAATATTTTTGGATTATTACAATTTTCAATATCGTTGTCGGTATCAGAGGTAACATCAATATGTACCTTTGGATTTGCAATTATGCTATCGGCGGTCAAAGCGGTGCATTTGCATTAACTGTTTGTAATATGGTGCTTAACAATGCACTTGTTCCGGGTATGCTTGTCGGTCCGTGGATGATTAAAAAACTCGGCAAGAAAAATGTTATGTTAATATCTACCGTTGGATTTACCGTTATGGCATTTATGCAACTCTTTACGCTTAACAGTCCGTACCTTATGCTTGTTGCTATCTTTTTCCAAAATCTTTTTAATGGGCTTAGCTATATTGTCAATATTATGGCATCTGATGTTCTCGACTACCAACAATGGAAAACAGGCAAACGACTTGAGGGCTTTTGGCAAAACTGTCTTTCATTTGTTATGACTTTTTGCGGTATTTTCACAAGTGCGCTTATGCCTCTGTTTATGAGCTTCGGCGGTGTCGGCTTCGGCGATAATATTGATGTTGCGCTTAAAGACAGTTCAATAATGCACAACACTTTTGAAAGCGTAACATGGCTCGGCATTGTAGCCTCGGTTCTTTGCGTTGTGCCGATATTCTTCTATGACCTGTCGGAGAAAAAACACGCCGATTATATCCGTGCGTTAAAGATAAGAGCAATTGTGCAAAATTATAAAAATAATGAATTATCCGATGATGATATTGAAGAATTAACAGAAATCGTAGATTTTGCAAATGAAAATAAAGATACATTTGTTTTTGAAGAAATATCTAAATTTGATTGTATAAACGATATTTTTCAAAGCAAAGCGAGGTAGTTATGTTTTCAAAGAAAAAGTATGTTAAAACAATCAACGCAAAAGGAATTTTTAACAATACATACGAAACAAAAATTCCGCAAACGATCATTTCAAGCGTAATACTCAAGCATTTTGAAAAATCAACCAAAAAGCCCAAGTGCATTTTTATAGGTTGGGACGGTTGCCGCTGCGACTCCATGAAATATCTGATTAAAAGCGACAATAAAAAAGTCAGCGGCACAAACGATACTGCCGTTTTCAGTGCAATATCCGAGGTAAAAAACAGCGGAGGGCTGTATATTTCCTATGTTGGCGGAGAAGAAAACTCCCCACAGGAAACAAGCACGGCACAAGGTTGGGCGTCTGCACTTTGCGGTAAGTGGATGAAAACTCCGTGGAAAAACGGCATTGATTGGTCACTTGATAATGATTATCCTACCGTATTAAAGTTGTTGTCACAAAAGGTTTTAAGACTTCGTTTAATGCAATTTGGCCTATTCATTTTGACAACACTTACAAAAATGAAATTGCCTTTGCCGAACAAAATAACTTGAGTCAGTATTATTTCAAATTTGAAAACGATTCCGAACTCTTTGAAAATATTAAAGAAAGAATAAAAAATGACGATGATTTTATTTTCGGTATATTTGAAAATCCCGATATGAACGGTCATTCAACCGGTTTTGGTGAACGAAATTATCGCTATGTTTCCGGCATTTGCAATCTTGACAGAATTTCGTATAAATTACTCAAAGAAATCAAAGCAAGAGAATCATTTGAAAATGAAGATTGGTTTGTTGTTATAGCATCCGACCATGGCGGACATTCAACAAGGCACGGCACACAAAACATTCAGGACAGGACTACTTTTCTTGCTTTATCAAAACCGATTGAGGAATTAATCAAATGACAAAATACACATTAGATGATGTTAAAAAAAGCCGACTTGTCGTTATTGCCCTGTGGATAATATACGCTTGTGCATACTTCGGCAGAACCTGTTATTCTGCGGCTATTGCGTCAATAGTAAGCGACGGTATTTATACTAAAAGCGAAATAGGACTTGTAGGAACAGCCTTTTTTATCTGCTACGGCGCAGGTCAAATCTTAAGCGGAATTGCAGGCGACAGAGTAAACCCCTTTGCAATGGTTTTGCTCGGTGCTATAGGCAGCTGTGCCTGCTGTTTTTCAATGGCTTTTGTAAATTCTCTTGCTCTTATGGCAGTAATATGGGGCATTAATGGTATCTTTCAGTCTATGCTGTGGGCGCCTCTTTTGCGTATTTTTTCGGAAACGGTGAACGCTAAACTGCGTGAAAAAGCGGTGCTCAATATTGCGCTTTCGCTTCCCGTTGGAACAGTCTGCGCTTATCTTTGTTCAACTCTTTTAATTAAATATTCAAGCTGGAATAATATTTTTCTCTGCGGCGGCGCAGTTATTTTTACGGCATTTTTATTTGGCTTATTTTCCGTTCTTTATTCTCAAAAATCAATTGCCAAAACAGTTGCCGTAACGCAGGAGAAAAACAGAAACACCAAGTCGGGATTTCTTCCTGCCGTTGTATCATCGGGGCTTTTGATAATCATAATTCCGTCATTCCTCCACGGAATGATGAGGGACGGCATAACAAATTGGGTGCCTACGATGATAACTGAGGAATGCGGCGTTGTGCCGTCATTTTCGGTATTTTTAACGGTAGTTCTCCCCATATTCAACGCTTTCGGTGCGTATGCAGTAACGCCGTTATACAAAAAATTCGGCTGTAACGAAATGAAAACGGCAGTAATCTGTGCGCTTTTTTCACTTGCTCCGATGACGCTTTTGCTCTTTATCGGCAAAATGCCTGTTATCGTTTCAATTATTCTTTTGGCGCTTACAACAATGTCAATGTATTCCCTGAATTATCTTATAGTTTCCCGTGTGCCCGTAAGATTTGCCGAAAGCGGTCACACCTCAAGCGTAACGGGAATACTTAATTCCTTTGCATATATCGGGTGCGCTGTGTCATCATACGGATTCGGGGCTGTTTCTCAAAAAGCAGGCTGGAGCGCAGTTATTGTAATCTGGATAATCTCGGCATTATTAACATCCCTCTTTACAATTTTATCAAATAAAAAATGGAACAAATTTATTATTAGCAGGTAAATATATGAAAATTGAAATCAATGCAAAGCCGAAAGAGGTTAAGTCAGGAAATTTTAACTATTCAAATATTAAAAGCCCTTATGGTGTAAACACACAGTATTTTACAAAAAACGGCAAGCCGTATACCGTTATTGCAGGTGAAATGCACTTTTCAAGACTGCCTAAGGAACGTTGGAGGGAAACACTTCTCAAGATGCGAGAATGTGGTATCAATACGGTTTCAACCTATGTATTTTGGAATTATCATGAGGAAATTAAAGGGCAGTTTGACTTTTCAGGAAACAAAGATATTTCAGCATTTTTACAGATTTGCAAAGATATAGAAATGCCGTGTATTCTGCGTATCGGTCCTTGGTGTCACGGTGAGGTTATTCGTGGCGGTTTCCCGAAACGCATAAACAAAATGGCGAAGAAAAGGTGCGATAACCCAAAATATCTTGCAGAGGTTAATGAATTTTGGCAGGGACTCTATGAAGAGGTTAAGCCTTATCTTGATGGTAAAACGATAATCGGTATTCAGCTTGAAAATGAATACACAGGCTCAACGGAGCATATAAGAACACTTCGTAAAATTGCAGAGAAAATTGGATTCAAGGCTCCGTTTTTCACAATGACTGCATGGCCGTCAGGCAAGCCCGATAATGATTTTCTGCCGATGATGGGCGGTTATCCCGACGCACCCTGGACTAACGGTAAAACTGCGCTTAAACCCAACAACCGATTTGCCATTTCTTCTGCCAAAACAGAGGATGAAATCGGCGGAGATTTATTCAAAAGCAATGCGGAGCAAAAGGGCACCTATGATGATGTGCCTTATGCTTCTTGCGAGACAGGTCCGGGTAATCAGGTAACACAGCACCGCAGACCGTATATCAGCGAAAAGGACGGCTACGGTGTAGGCTTTGCAAAATTTGCAAGCGGTGTAAATTGGCTCGGCTACTATATGTTCTGTGGCGGTGCAAACCCTAACGATAGGCTTATGCAGGAAAACAGGCTTACGGGCTATCCTAATAATTATCCTATTATTGACTATGATTTTCAGGCGCCCATAAGCCGTTACGGAGTGTGCCGTCCACACGGCGACAGACTCCGCCTTATGCATCTGTTTATCAGCAATTTTGATACGGAAATTTGCACAAAGCAAGCATACTTTCCAAAATTGAAAAGTAGCAATCCAAGTGACATTTCATTTCTTAAATGCTCCGTCAGAGCAGATGAAAATGGTATCGGATATTTCTTTGCCTCAACCTACGAAAAAGGCTTGAAATATAAGGAGTTTAAGGGTGTAGAGGTTACATTTACCATTAATGATATAACAGTAAATCTGCCGAGTATTGATGTTAAGGCAGGAGCAATGTTCTTCTATCCGTTTAACATAACACTCGGCTCGGTACATTTTGATTATATTCTTGCACAGCCTGTTGCCAAAACAGTTGTTGACGGCAAAACGGTTTGTTACTTTGCCGAATGTGAGGGTATAAGTCCTAAATGCTCTGTTGCCGGAAAGGAAATTCTTCTTAATTTCAGTGAAAGCGGAACAAAAATTGATGATGTAAAAATCATCGTTATACCTTATGAAAAGGCAAAGCAATTTCATTTAATAAACGGCAAAGCATATTTCATTGACGGTACTGTTTACTGCGACAACGGTAAAATTTACTGCGAGCAGATAACGGATACCGACCTTAAAAATGAAATTGCACTTACAAAGACAACCAAGCAAAAATTACCGTATAATTATTTTCTGTATTCAACAGGCAGGCGCAGTTATTATGAGTTGAAATTGCCGAAAAACATTCTTGATAACCGCTTTGATGTGGTGCTTGAATTTGATTTTGACGGATTGAATTTACAGGTGTTCAGTGGCAAAACGCTTATAAACGATTATTTTAACATTGACCGAAAATTTGTTATTCATTTGAGAGATTATAAGCAGTATATTGAAAGCAATTCAATCTTAATTATCCGCACCGCACCTAAAACAAAATTTGGTATTTCAAATGTGTATAATGAAATTGATATACCGCTTTATTCAAACGAGTTAAAGCTCATAAGTGCAAGAGAGATAAAGGTATAATTTTAGCCCTGACAAAATATCGTCAGGGCTTTATTGTTTAGAATTTCAGTTTTCTGAATTTACCGGGTGAAATCCCCTCATTTTCGGTAAAAAAATAAATAAAATTTGATTCGCTGTTAAAGCCAATTTCGTAAGCTATTGCAGACACTGTCATATCTGTTACCTGAAGCAAATATTTTGCTCTGTTAAGGCGAGAAATTAAAATGTAGTCATAAGGCGAAAAGCCAGTCTGTCGTTTGAATATCCTTGAAAAATGAGATGAACTCATATTAACAATATCGGCGAGCTTTGCAACTGTTAAATTTTCGTTCAGATTATCGGCAATATATCTTTTAACAATGCTTATACTGTCCTCATAATCGGTTTCGCCTTTTTTTCTTAGCTCTTGCGAATTAAGAAGTTCAATAAAAAGTTTATAAATATCAAGCGAATAATTCAATTCATTGGCGGCGGTGCCGCTCTTCATATTATTGAATATGCGAAAAAGATGTTTTTCTAAATGTTGAGCGTCTTTGCATTTAACGAGATTGCCGTATGTGCTTTCAATTTCTTTGAATATTTCATATGAATTTGCGCCTGCAATATGAACCCAAACCGACTCAAAGCTGTCATTTGTAAAATATTCGTGCGGCTTGTAGCAGTCAATAATTATCGTGTCGCCCTTATGTGCAGTTATGTGTTTTCCGTCCTTGATATATGTGAAGCTGCCGTCAAGGATATGAGTTATCAAAAGGCTGTTGTAATTTTTACGCACTAAATGATAACCCTTGACACAAAAGAAATGTCCTGCACTTATGGGATAAAAATAAATCTTTTTTGCTATTTGAGAGGGTGTTGAAAAATACACCTCGGATTTCTTCAAAACACCTGTTTCATTACATTTCATAGTTGTCTGTTCCTTTGTGATAGGATTTCTAAACTATTTGATAGATTTTCGCAATAAACTTTTGTAGAACTATTGTACAATTTAATTGTGATAATGTCAATATACGTTAGCAAAGGGCTTTTATTTACTGCAAAAAAGGGGAAGCTGTATGTCTTCACTATGAGGAACGAATTACCATAAACGCTGAAAATAAAATCAATGCGTTTTGATAACGAGCAAGGCACATGTTACGATATTAAGGGGGGATATTTTCATGGCGAAAACAAGGATTTACACTTTGAACAGTGCAAGAAATGTATGCAAATATATTTAGGCGAAAAGCGTAATAATGAAATGCCTATCTGCATTTGCATAGAAATAAAATTTAGGAGAATAAAAATGAAAACATTTCTAAACAAAAAACCTGTGAAAATTATAATTTCAATAGTATTAGCGCTTGTGCTTATAGTTTGCGTTTGCAACGGATATTTTGCCTCGGTTGCACTTAAAGAACAAAAGGGTGTTGCCGTTTGCGATAAATGGAGTGCGGAGGATACATACACACCCGATTATGCACAAAGCCTTGAAATTGAAAAAGACGATTTCAAAATCCTCTGCTTAACCGATATTCATATTCGCAATTTTGCCTCATTCGGTGCTTGCCTTGGTACCAATTTTATTTTGGATGGTATGGGTGAAATTCAGCTGAAACAGCTTATCAATGAGGTTAAACCCGATTTAATTGTTGTTGGAGGTGACACGGTTTTAACGGCTTGGAATGATATTTGTACGCAGCAGTTTTGCGATTTTATGGAAAAATTTGAAATTCCTTGGGCGCCTGTTTTCGGCAATCACGATTACGAGGGCAGAGCCGATAAATCAAAGCTTTGCGAAATATATGAAAGTGCAAAGCATTGCCTGTTCAAATGCGGTCCCGAGGGTATGAACGGTATGGGTAATTATATCGTTAATCTTACACGAAATAACGAGGTTGTTTATTCTCTGTTTATGCTTGATGATGGTCAGTACAGAATAGTTGACGGCGCAATTACCGACGGCGGTGTAAACGAAAATCAGATTGAGTGGTACAAATGGGCAGTAAACGGTATTAACAAAACGAGCGGTAAAAATGTGCCCAATATGGCATTTATGCACGTTCCCGTACCCGAATATAAAGAACTTAACGATAATTTTGAAATGGGATTGAGGCAGGAGGACAGTTGTACCGCACGCGATAACGACGGGTTCTTTGAAGCGTTTCAAGCAAATGGCGGTACACATATGTTTGCAGGTCACGACCATAACAACAATTTTGTTGCCGATTATAACGGAGTTAAACTTTGCTATATGACAAAAAGCTCATATAACTGCTATTTCTCATCAAAAACTCTTGGCGGAACAGTTATTACTATTGATGAAAATAACAATGTTAATTTAGAAATTAAAGATTTTTGAGAGGTTGTAAATTTGAAAACATACGGTACATATTTTGTCAATGATGAAAAAAAGTCTTTAAGATACGGCGAAATTAATTTGATTAATCCTCCCCGCCAAAGATTAAGAGGTGAGGAGAAAAAAGAGGGCATTGAAGCAATGCCTGTTTTCTGCGGATTTTGCGGAACGGATTTTGAGCTGATGAAAATGGGCAGACAGGGACTGCTTGACAAGAAATTTCCCGAGGGTGAAAAAAGGCTTATCAACGGTCACGAGGGCGCTGTTTGGGTGCCGAGTGAAAACCGCTTTGCAATTGTTTTAATTCGTGGCGGTGACAGCTATGACCCGACAAGATTTACCGAGGATGAAACATATTTTGAATACGGTTGCGACGGTGCAGATGGAATTTTCTGCGACAAAGGATATTTCAATCCCGATATGCTTTTGCACTTGCCGAGTGAGTATGAGGGCTTGACCAAATTGCCCTTGTCACTTGCAAAAAGGCTTGTTTTTTCCGACCCTTATGCCTGTGCAGTATTTCAGTATGAGCGTATGTGTGATATCGGTGAGGCGCAGAATTTCCGTGTTGAGCTTGCAAAACGCAAATGTGACGAGATGACCGCAAGAATGTTTGCAGTTAAAAGTACATTTGACCGTGTAGTTATTTTCGGCTTAGGTACAACAGGTTTGTTTATCGGCGACCAAATTCGCAAAAATCAAAAGGACGCAAATATTCTTTTCGCTGCACGGAGTGATGCAAGCAGTAAGAAGGCACAGTTTGTTAAAAATGAACTGAAATGCGATTATCTTTCAACAAGTGGTATGAATGAAAGCGAAACCGCCAAGGCAATAACAGACAAAATCGGCGGTACGGCAACAATTTTTATAGGTACAAGCGGAACAGAGGTTGAACACCACATAGCCTTTGAGCAAAATGTTTTAGGCTGTAACGGAATTTACAACAGCTTTTCTTTAGGTCCTAAAGTAACCTACAACACAATGCCCTTCGGCTTCAAAAACCAGGTGATTTTAGCGTCAATCAACTTTACACAAAAGCATATGGAAACGGCAATTGAGCTATTGTGTGACAGTAAGTTTGACAGCCTTGTAGAATTGATTGACAAGGACGAATTTACAGATAATCCTATTATCGCTTATGAGAACAAAATCTATTCCAAAGGTGCACCGCTGAAAACTGCGGTTATTTGGAACAAAAATTATATTGACGAGGAAAAATGATGAAAGCAATTCAGATTACACAACCGAATGAAGTAAAAATAATTGAAAAGGAAATGCCAAAGGCGGAAAAGGGCGAAGCACTTTTAAAGGTACTTTACTGCGGTATCTGCGGTGCTGATGTTGCGTCCTACACAGGCAATCAGCCGTTTACTACATACCCAAGAATACCCGGCCACGAATTTTCGGCACAGATTGTTGAAATACCCGAAAACGACAGAGGCTTAAAGGCTGGAGATATAATTACCTGCAATCCGTATTTTAACTGCGGTGAGTGCTATGCCTGCAAGCGTGGAATTGTCAACGCCTGCCACGATAATCAAACTATGGGCGTTCAGCGTGACGGAAGCTTTCAGGAATATATCACAATGCCGATTGAGAGAATTATTGACGGCAAGGGACTTTCCGCAAAGGAGCTTGCACTTATTGAGCCGTTTTCAATAAGCTGTCACGCTCTTTCAAGGGCAGAGGTTAAAAACGGCGACAACCTGCTGATTATGGGAGCAGGTCCTATCGGTTTGTTTGCTCTTATCAAAGCAAAATCAATGGGCGCAAGAGTGCTTATTGCCGATATGCTGTCAAGTCGTCTTGAGCTTGCTAAAGAGTTCGGTGCAGATTGTGTGGTTAATGTTAATCAAACCGATTTGCACAAGGCTTGCGAGAAATTTACAAACGGCAACGGCTTTGATGTTTGCGTTGAAGCTTGCGGAGCACCGGAAACATTTTTTAATTGTATTGATGAGGCGGCACACGGTGCAAATATTATTTTAATCGGCAACGGCAAGCGAGAAACCACTTTTGTTCACTCTGTTATTTTGAAGAAAGAGCTTAATATTTTCGGTAGCCGCAACGCCTTTACCAAGAATTTCGAAGAACTTATTGACCTTGTTGCGGACGGCAAGGCGGATATACTGAAAATGGTAAGCGGAGTTTATGATATGCAAAATGCAACGGCTGCCTTCGAGGCACTTTCACATAACGACGGAACGCTTGCTAAACTATTAATTAAGTTTGGGGATTAAATATGAAAGAAACTGTTTTACAATTCGGTACAGGTAATTTCCTCCGTGGATTTGCGGATTATTTTATCGACGCACTCAACAAGCAAGGTTTGTATGACGGCAAAATTGTTGTGGTTTCGCCCACAAATTCAAAGGCTGTTGAAAAAATCAATTCTCAAAATGGCAGATACAATCTTCTTTTAAGAGGTATTGAAAACGGCAACGAGATAAGCAGTATAAACGAGATTAACTCAATCAACCGTGCTATAAATCCTTATGAGAATTTTAAAGGCTTTCTCTCTCTTGCAAAAAATCCCGATTTGCATTTTATTGTTTCAAATACTACCGAGGCAGGAATTTCCTTTGATGACACCTGCAAAATTACCGACAAGCCTGCCGACTCATTTCCTGCAAAGCTGACGCAGTTCCTTTATAAGAGATATAAAAACAATTTAAACGGCTTTGTTATCCTTGCCTGTGAGCTTATTGATAATAACGGAAAAGAACTTGAAAAATGCGTTCTTAAATATGCTGAAAAGTGGGAACTCGGCAAAGATTTTATCACTTGGATAAAAAGTGAAAACACATTTTGCAACACTCTTGTTGACCGAATTGTAACAGGCTATCCAAAGGACGAAGCAGAACATATTTTTGATGAAATCGGCTACCGTGACAATCTTCTTGACACGGCAGAGCCGTATCATTTGTGGGTAATTGAGGGCGATTTTGAAGATGAACTGCCCTTTCAAAAGGCAGGCTTTAATGTTATATGGACAGATAATGTTGCACTGTATAAAAAAATGAAGGTGCGTATATTAAACGGCTCTCATACCTCGTTGGTTTTTCCGTCACTTTTATGCAATGTTGAAACAGTAGGCGAAAGCCTGAAGGATGAACAGTTAAACGCTTTTCTTAACACCTGCCTTTTTGATTATATATTACCTATGCTTGACAATACAGACGAGATAAAATCATTTGCCAATGCAGTCTTGGAGCGCTTTGCAAATCCGTATATCAGGCATTTGTGGAAATCAATTTCACTTAATTCCGTCAGCAAATTTACCGCAAGGGTTTTACCTACGGTTAATGATTATGTTGATAAAAATAATTGTCCGCCAAAGCCCCTTGTTTTTTCACTTGCCTGCCTTATTGAATATTACAAAACCAATGAGGTAACGGACAGTGAATACGCAGTTGACTATATAAAAAATAATGATATAAAAAGTATACTTTCAAATACAGATTTATGGGGACAGGATTTAAGCGGTATGCTTGATACTGTAAACGAAAGCCTTGAAAGAATACACCGTGACGGTATAAGGGAGGCAATCAGATGGAGTATGTCTTAATCAGTGAGAAAGATAATGTAAAGGTCTGTCTTGATAACGGTCACAAATATGCAGTCAGAGATATTAAAAAGGGCGAGCAGATTATAAAATACGGCTTTCCCATAGGTGTCGCCTGTGAGGACATAAAAAAGGGTGAGCAGGTGCATAGCCATAATCTTAAAACATCCCTTGCAGGTACTCTTGAATATACATATTCTCCCGATTTTGAATATCCCGAAAGCACCGAGCCTGCCGTGATAAACGCTTATGAACGCAAAAACGGTGATATAGGAATAAGAAATGATGTTTGGATTATTCCAACGGTCGGTTGCATAAACAGTATCGCAAAGGTGCTTGCAGACAAAGCAGGTGCATTCTGCTTTACTCATCCTTACGGTTGCAGTCAGCTTGGTGATGATTTAAGCATAACACAAAAGGTGCTCTGCGGACTTGTTAAGCATCCAAACGCAGGTGGTGTGCTTGTTCTCGGCTTAGGTTGTGAAAATAACAATATCGCAGAATTTAAAAAGGTTCTCGGCGATTATGCTGAAGAAAGAATACGGTTTTTAAACTGTCAGGATTTTGATGATGAAATCGCCGAGGGTGTAAAAATCATATCCGAATTACAAGACCTTGCGAAGCACGATACACGCACCGTTGTTCCAATTTCAAGGTTAAAAATCGGTCTTAAATGCGGTGGCAGTGACGGTCTTTCCGGCATTACTGCAAATCCACTTTGCGGAAAAATCACCGACAGGCTTGTGTCAATGGGCGGTACAGCAGTGCTTACCGAGGTGCCTGAAATGTTCGGCGCAGAGCAGATACTTATTAACAGATGCGTTGATGAAAATGTGTTCAATGATACTGTTAGGCTGATAAACAATTACAAGGAATATTTTATTTCTCACAATCAGCCGGTCAGTGAAAATCCTTCTCCGGGTAACAAAGATGGCGGTATTACAACACTTGAGGAAAAATCGCTCGGTTGTGTTCAAAAGGGTGGAACGGCTCCTGTTACTGCCGTGCTTGATTACGGCGATATAGCCGAAAAAGCAGGACTTAACCTGCTAAACGGTCCCGGTAACGATATGGTTGCGGTTACTAATTTAACTGCTGCGGGATGTCATTTGATTTTGTTCACAACAGGCAGAGGAACGCCTCTCGGTGCGCCTGTTCCAACAATTAAAATTGCAACCAATTCAGCCGTTGCTGAAAAGAAAAAAACTTGGATTGATTTTGACGCACAGACAGAAAATGAAAACGCTCTTTTTAATTTAATCATTGAAACGGCAAACAAAAGAAAAACGAAAAGCGAGCAAAACGGCTATCGTGAAATTGCAATATTCAAAGACGGTGTAACCTTATGATTATTGATGCACACACACATTTATGGAAAGCACAACAGGGTAAGATTGACGGCAGAGATGTTTTTTCCGTCGGTAACGGCAAAAGTAATTTCGGCGGTGAAATCAGACAGATGATGCCTCCCTTTATGACAGACGGCGAAAATACCGTCGAACGCTTTGTTGCAAATATGGACTACGCAGGCGTCAGCGGTGCGATAATTACCCAAGAGGAAATTGACGGTAATCAAGACAGTTATTTGTTATCTGCAAAAGGAAAATATCCAAACAGGCTTAAAATCTGCTCTCTTTATGAGGAAAACAAATCGTTTAGAGTTGACGGCTTTGACGGAATAAAAATCTGTGCAGGCAGACTTCCTACACAGGACTTAACAAAGCACTATAAGGTGTTTGAGCAGGCTGACAAAAACGGTAAATTTATTTCCATCGACCTTGCTGACGGAGATACTCAAACAGGCTCTCTATTTGAAATAATACAGCAGTTTCCTAATCTTAAAATTGCCATCGGTCATTTTGGTATGGTTACGAGAAACGGCTGGACAGACCAAATTAAGCTTGCAAGGAATAAAAATGTTTATATCGAAAGCGGTGGCATCACTTGGCTTTTTAACAACGAGTTTTATCCTTATCCCTCAGCAATAAAAGCAATTAAAGAAGCCATTGACATTTGCGGTATCGACAAGCTGATGTGGGGCAGTGATTATCCCCGTACAATGGTTGAAATCACCTATAAAATGAGCTTTGATTTTGTGCTTAAATCAAAGGACTTAACAGAAACCGAAAAGAAAAAATTTCTTTTTGAAAATGCAAAGACATTTTACGGTTTTGATAACTTAACAGAATGTGAAAAAATAAAAAATATGCTTTAATTCACAGGAGACTTGATATGCAGACTATTAAGTACACAAAAGCGGCAAAAATATGGCGAGAGGCTTTACCACTCGGCAACGGATATATGGGGCTTATGATTTACGGCTCGCTGAAAAAGGAGCGCTTATGCTTCAACGACGGCACGCTTTGGTCAGGTTATCCAAAAGATTATAACAGTAAGGTAAGTCTTGAAAACCTTGAGCGTGTACGCAATCTGATTTTTGAGGGTAAAAACGCAGAGGCTGACGCTCTTTGCGAGGAAAAGCTGACAGGCTTTTACAGTGAAGCTTTTATGCCCTTGGGTGAAATTTCGCTTAAATTCAGCGGTATTGATAAGGCTTGCTATTCAAGAAGTCTTGACCTGTCAAACGCAGTACACACCGTTAAATCAAAGGGCTGTACCGCAGAGACTTTTTCGTCATATCCCGATAAAATATCCGTTTACAGAATTAAAACAGATAAGCCTTTTTCGGTTAAAATCAAGGCGAAAAGCAAACTTAAATATGAAGTAGGTACAGAGAAAAACAATCTCTTTCTCCTCGGTAATGCTCCCGATTATGCAGCACCGAATTATTTGAAGACGGAACTTCGTCCTGTCCGTTATAACGAGAAAAAGGGTATGGCTTACTGTTTGCAAACTCAGGTGCAGACAAACGGTGAGATAAGCAGTAAAAGAAGTAATATTACAGTTAAAAATGCAACTGAGCTGACATTATATTTTGCAACTGCGACAGGCTTTAACGGTTATGATGAAATGCCGCAAACAAACAGAAATGCGGTTAAACAAAAATGCGAGTTTTTTCTGAATTCCGTCAACAAGGATTATGACACCTTGAAAGCAAATCATGTTTACGACTACGATTCGCTATACAGCAATCAAAGCATAACCTTTAACTGCGACAATGACACAACGGCTGACGAATTATTAAAGTCGGTTAAAAACGGCGGTGACGAAAAAGCACTTACCGAGCTACTGTATAACTACGGCAAATATATGATTATTTCAGGTAGCCGAAATGGCGGTCAGGCTCTTAATTTGCAGGGCATTTGGAATAATTCCGTGCGTCCGCCATGGAGCAGTAACTATACTGTTAATATCAACACCGAGATGAACTATTGGGGGGCAAGCCGTTCGGGACTTTCGGATTGTATCGAGCCGCTTATAAATATGGTTTACGAAACTATGCAAAACGGCAGAAAGACGGCAAAAATCAATTACGGTTGCCGTGGCTTTGCGTGCAATCACAATGTCGATTTGTGGCGAAAAACTCCTCCTGTAAAGGGCGACTGCAGCTATATGTTCGCTCCTCTTTGCGGTGTGTGGCTTTCTAATGAAATCTATGCTCATTACAAAAACGGCTTTCTTGAAGATTACACGGATAAAATCAAGGAAATTGTTACAGAATCAGCACGCTTTGCCTGTGGTTTTCTCATTATGCACGATGGCAAGTATGTTATTTGTCCCTCTGCATCGCCTGAAAATGTTTTCTCCCATAACAGCAAAAGCTGTAAGCTCGACTACGCCTCTGCATTTGATATGGGACTTGTCAAGCAGGCTTTTCAAAATGCACTTGAACTGTCGGACGATAACGATTTGAAAGCGGAAATAAAAGAAAAAGCACCGCTTTTGTATCCGTTCAAAGATGGCAAAAACGGTATCTGCGAATGGCATACGGACTATGATACTCCCGAAAAGGGGCATCGTCATTTTTCTCCGTTATATGCCTTTTACCCTGTCGATGTTATTGGCTTTTACGGTAACAAAGAGCAAACGGAATGGATAAAAAAACTGTTTCATTATAGAATTGATAATTCGGATCAGCATATAGGCTGGTCGGCGGCTTGGGCAATCTGCTTTTCTGCAAGACTGCGTGAAAAGGAAACGGCGCAAAAGGTCATTCGCAGTATGCTCAGTCATTCTGTTTTCAAAAATCTTTTCTGCGTTCATCCGCCGTTTTATTTCCAAATTGACGGAAATCTCGGCTTTGTTGCAGGCATAAACGAAATGCTGATAACCGAAGAAAACGGCGTTATTGAACTTATACCTGCCTTACCCAAAAGCTACGGCAATTCAGGAGAGGTTAAAAATATGGTTGTAAACGGAGCGAAAATCAGCTTCAAATGGCAAAACGGACTTGTAACGGAAATTCACAGCGACAAACCTGTGAAAATTCTTAATAAGCATTTACACTCCGAATTGATAACCAATGAAAACATATCTGTTGAGGAGTTGTTATGAAAAAAGGAATAAAAATATTTATAAGTGTTTTACTTGTCCTTGTAATAGTATTCTGTAAAAACGGAAGTGTACAAACAATTGCGTCTGCTGTTTTAGGTGGAGTTATAAGCACAATAATATGGGTAATTACTGCTTGGCATACAGATAAAACTAATTCTGAACTTAGTAAAATAGAACAACGATTATATACCGTTGATAACGCTTTTACTTCCCACATATGTCAATAGAAAATAAATTCCATACACTAACACAATAAATACCGATGTTGCAAAGATCGTGGATGCTACATTCATATTTCCAAAAACTTTGATAACTTCACGGCTTGCCACTGTCAATCCAACAATTGAATGAATCACTGCCAGAAAAAGCGGAAGCAGAAAATAGCTAAGAATTTGAACAAACAGTGCACGATTCAGTTCACGTCGTTCTACACCCAGTTTTTTTAGGAGATTGTATCGTTCTACATTATCAGTAGCTTCAGATAGCTGCTGAATAGCAAGAATTGCTCCACAGGCTATCATAAATACAATACCAAGGTAAATTGCCAGAAATGCTATGATTGCCTTTGTAGTAATCGAAGATTCATATACCTGTCGCTTACTTACGTAATGTACAAAGACACATTCTTCTTCGCTTTTTTCCTGATAATTATCCAACAATGCACCAAATTCTTTTGCTGCGTCTTCATTCACACACTGTACATTCCATATCCTTGTATCGACATTCATATTTTTCATCCATGTATCTGCGACTACAAATATGATTTGACCCATGTCACTGTTTGACATGGTAAATTTTTCAGCTTCGTTCGTCGGAGAAAGTACATTTTCATCAATAGTAATATTGATATTTTTATTATGAAATTGTTTTGCAAGTTCACGAACATTTTCGTTATCATATAAGATTCTGTAGTTATTTTCTGATAAATCAATCTCGTCCATGCCTTGTAGTTTACGCATGCCATTATAATCTGACAGGCTTACAAATGTCAGAGGAGTATCTCCAAATCCATAAGCAGACATTGCTTCGGGTATCTGAACATCGTAATCTTTATAGCATGCCTTTCCCTCTGCCATGGTACCTTCCACACATTCATAGCTGTCTGCAATCAAGCTACTGCCCTTGATTTCAGAGGGCAGTCGGCTTGAAATCGTATCCGATTCGCCATAATTATAGTCTATAACACTATACTCATACGGTATTTCTGTACGCAACTGCGTTGATAAAATGTTCTGCATACTGTACCCGGTAGAAAAGATTCCGATGACGAGTAGCAGGACAATGCAGACAACAGAAAGCGATACAAAATTCGTATTAATCTTGCTGGAAAACTGACGCACAACAAACATATTGAGCTGTTTAAAATAAAGTCTTTTGTTACGCTGCATAATCTTTATAAGAATACCGGACAGAGACCAAAAGAACAACAGTGTCCCTACAGTTCCCAAAATAATTGATAAAGCAAAATACAGATTGACATGAACAATTCCATTATTCAGAATAAGTGCATATGCGGCAGCAAGACATAATACGGAAGCTACAAATACCTTTGTTGCTGTTTTCATGTTCTTTATTCTTATGGTCTCATTTTTTCTTCCACCATATAGTAAATCAATCAGCTTGTATTTTCCGATTGCGATTGTATTTAAGAGCATAACCACTAAAAATATTACACCAAAATAAATCACACTTTTAACTGCGGCATCGGGTGCAAATACAAATCGGTATGCAGAAAGATCAGCCTCAAATATTTTTGCAGTAAAAACGGACATCATCTGAGAGCCAAATATTCCAAGCAACAGCCCTGTAACCAATGCAATACATGCCATGAGCGATGTTTCTAGCATAAGAATCGTAGAAATATTCCGCTTACTCATTCCCAGCGTCATATAAATGCCAAGTTCTTTTTTACGCCGTCTGATAAAAAAATTGTTGGCATAGACAATCAAAAATCCCAAAACCACTGCCACAAAAACAGAAATATAGGCTAGGATCTGTCTCAATGCTTTCATGGACTCAGCGGTTGTTTCCGTAACTACCATGATATCCTTCTGGGCATAGATGGAATTAAACATATAAAACACACATACGCCAAGCACCAGAGTGAAGAAATAGACTGCATAATCCCTAATGCTTTTTGATGCATTTTTAAAAGCTAGTTTACTCAGCATTCAGGTCACCTCCCAAAAGAGCGATAACCTCCATAATGCGGTCAAAAAACTCTTTTCTGCTTTCCGTACCACGAATCAGCTCATTGAACAATTTTCCGTCCTTAATGAATAGAATTCTCTTGCAGTAACTTGCTGTAAAGGCATCGTGTGTTACCATAAGAATCGTTGCCTGTATTTCATCGTTCAGTTTTCGGAAACTCTCCAAAAGCATACGAGCGGACTTTGAATCCAGTGCACCGGTGGGCTCGTCTGCCAAAATCATAGAAGGATTTGTAACGATTGCTCTGGCAGAAGCGACACGCTGTCTTTGCCCTCCGGACATCTGATACGGATGTTTTGAAAGTACATCGGTGATATTCAGAAGTTCAGCCACTTTCTGTACTCTTTGCCCAATCTCTTTTGCAGGAACTTTCATAATGGTAAGAGCCAGTGCAATATTTTCAAAACCTGTAAGTGTGTCCAAAAGATTAAAGTCCTGAAAAATAAAGCCTAATTTTTCTCTGCGGAACCGTTCCAGCTGTGAAGATTTCAGCGTTGTGAGATCTTCTCCCTCAAGATAAATATGTCCTGCCGTAGCACTGTCAATAGTTGAAATACAGTTCAATAGTGTGGTTTTTCCACTACCGGATGCTCCCATGATACCGATGTATTCACCCTCTTCAACATCAAAACTGATGTCGTCAATGGCACGTGTAATGTTACCTTTATTTCCATAATATTTTTCAATATGATCAACTTTTAATATTGTTTTCATTTTCTGCCTCCTTATGCAATAGTTATAATGTATCCGATCAATGCAAGTATCCACAAATGAGCCGGATAGAATACGTAGAAGAAATATTTACTGAATTTTGTTTTTGGTCCTCGTTCTCCATTATACAAATACATAAACGGAATCGTTGTAAACAACAGCCAATCACTATTAAACATCAGCGCCTTTATCGTTGTCTCCATAGATGGATATATCTGGAATGAAGGAATAAATAGCAACACCGATAATATAAGGATTGCTATATTGCGTATCTTAATCTTATCACGAAAAATATAGCATATCAACATAAACGGAACGACCGAATTGCTGCCTTCATATGCTACACATGCAAATATTGAAACAGGAATTCCAATCAAAATACGTAGTGCCATTATCGTTTTAGGGCTAAGTTTTGTGCTTTTTACCTTATAACACCATATGTTCAGTGCAAGTATTCCCATTGCCAGTGTAAAGAAAATGTTATTGTAGATTGTAAGTGAATCTTCATTTAACAGATGATTTAATCCGAAGTTTCCTGCAAACATAATTCCTGCCCACAGAAACAGACGGCCGTTATATTTTAGTCTGTTTCGTGTGTGAATAAAACCTTCTATTGCCATATAAGCAAAGAATGGTGCAACGCATCTTGTGATAACGTGGAAAATTTTCATCCACCAAGGCGGAAGAAATCCGGGAATATGGTCTAAATGATCTAACACCATTAGCATCGTCATAAAAAACTTTAGCTGGAAAGCATTAAAATGTTTCATAATGCCCTCCCATACTTATTGTAATTATTTCCTTCATAATATTACCTCCGAAATTATCGAAGACACGGTATCAACCAACCGAATCATCAATCATAGTATATCGGAGTTTACGATAAGTTAAAATCGTTTTATCTTATATAAAACGAACAAAATTGTCACATTAAGAAAGCGAACTACACTATGGCAGTCCGCTAATACTGTTTACACTTTCTTATTCTAAAAGCAATCTTGAATCTTTCGGGAAACTAATCTGCATAGTTGTTCCCTGTCCACTGGTAGAAGACACCGAGATAGACAAATGCATCTTATCACAGAGCTTTCTACACAGATATAAACCAATACCGGTGGATTTTGCATGACTTCGTCCGTTTGTTCCCGTAAATCCTTTTTCAAATATACGTGGTAATTCACTCTCCGGAATGCCAATACCATCATCTGAAATATACAACAGAACGTCATCCTGTTCCTCATATGCAGAAAATGTCAGCGTAAGCGTATCCTTTTTGTATTTTATGCTGTTGGCAATCAACTGCCCCAGAACGAATTCCAACCATTTCGGATCACCATATACTGTTTGGGAAAGGTTATCAAAATGAGGTGTCGCTTTTGCTGAAATTAGCTGCTTTGAGTGTTTTTTGAGTGTTCCCTTTATCAATTCATCTAACCTGATTTCCCGAATCATGTAATCCTTTTCAAGGTTGGTGCTTCTGGCATAATAAAGTGCCTGTTCCACATAACCGTCAATCCTGGAAAGTTCCTCTTTCACACCGGAAGCCATTTTACCCTTATTGTTTTCACAAATAAGATCAATACAGGAAATCGGAATCTTGATTTCATGAATCCATGTTTCAATATAATCCTGATACTCAGTATTCATCCGACGATAGTCTGCTATATCGTCGTTCATCGATTTCGTGGTCTGTCTTAATATATCCATCAGAATTGTGCCCTCCACAAATCCGGGGTCTTCCGTTACTGAGGAGATATAATATTTCTTCTCCAATGTTCCTAGATTTCTGTAAAGCTCTCTGTAGAAGCCGTTCTTTTGATTATATTCCAGCACAAGAGCACCGACTGTAATAAAGAGCACGCACATACAAACAAGGGCATTTACAGCATTGTTAATCTTCATTACATTCAACAGCAACGCCATAAACAGGATGATTCCGGTCTGTGACAAAAGAAAAATCCATTTATCCTTTAAAAATGTCGAAAATTTCATATCAAATACCCCATACCACGTTTTGTAGCAATGAAATCTTTTGCACCGATATTTTCCAGTTTTTTTCGTAGCCGATTTACATTCACAGTCAGCGTATTATCATCAACAAATTCATCTAATTGCCACAATTCATCCATTAACTCATCACGAGAAACGATTTTTCCGGCATTTTTGAGTAAAACAGATAAAATTTTCATTTCATTCTTTGTCAGCTCTGCACTGTCAGCACCGTGATAAATCAATCCTTTCGATGGTCGAAAAATCACATCTCTATACTCAGTTTCTTCTGAAACAGGCACATGCGTGCTTCTTTTCAAAAGTGCAGCAATACGGGCAAGTAAAATTTGTGTATTATAAGGCTTTGTGATAAAATCATCCGCCCCAAGATTCATGCTCATCAGCTCATCCATATCGGTACTGCGGCTGGTAACAACAATGATTGGAACTTCCGATTGCTTGCGGATCTCCCGACAGATATGAAATCCATCAAATAGTGGCAGGTTAATATCCAGCAGTATTAAATCAGGGGATGACTGCAATGCCAACTGTATGATATTCTGCCATTCTTCACTGTAATCGCATTGATAGCCATACGAGCAAAGCAGCTTCATCAGCTCTGTTCGAAGAACTCTATCGTCCTCAATAATATATATTTTCATTGAATTTCTAAGCCTCCTTAGGAATTTTATAAATTCTAAATTATTTAATATTATTTTGAATGTCAATAATTTTTTCACCATAAGAATCCTTCCTTGTTATACATTCTACATCAAGAGGGTTCTTTTTTTTAATTGATAAATATGTTCTTTGGTGACAGGTGCCACCTGTCATAATGGCAGGTGAAAGTGAACTACCCACTTGAAAATATATTACAACAGAAAAAGAAAAAAGGTATTGAATATTATCCATAGAAAGTTAGAAACAGTATTATTGAAATCGGGTTATAAGAAGAGCGACAGACTAAATTATTTTTTCTGATGTAAGTCAATATTTTCAGCATATTTGTTTTAATTATTGACGGAATCATTATTATGCTTTTTAACTTGCGACGGAGATTTCTTTTTATACTTCTTAAATATTGAACTGAAATATTTGTCAGTCGAATACCCCAAATATTGGGAGGTTTCTTTAACGCTCGTGCCTCGTTTCAACATTTCTTCCGCCATATCCAATTTGTAAAGTGTCGAAAATAATTGAGGTGTGATATGATATTCTTTTTTAAAGACATTTATAATTTGATTTTTGCTCATACAAAATTTATCAGACATTTCCTGTAATGAAAAAGACCTTGAAAAATTAGAGCAGATGTAATTTTTAAGCGCAGAAGCACTCCCTTTTACTGATTTTGAATTAAAGTATTCAGGAAAAGAGAGGTTATTTGCGGCAGTCAAAAAAATCTCGTGAATTAAAAGAGGAATATCATGTTTATCTACCAAAATATCATCCGATTTTTTTAATATATTGAAGAGTTGTTTAAAATAAGGTGAAAAATCTGTATTGGCAATTACAATGTTTTTTTCTTTGAAATATGTGTTGTATAAACCATCTATCAAAGTTCCTTCCATACAGACCCAGTACCTTTGGTAAGGGTCGTCAACTTCTGTAAAATATTCGTAATTACTGTTTGCCGGAACAAGGTAAAAGTCGTTTTTTTTCAGGAAATAGGTTTTGTTATCTATATTTATTGTACCTTGTCCGCTGAGCAAAAACTCGAAAATGTAGTATTTGCTTTTGGTTTGAGAGTTATAAAAATACGGATTTTTATCTGTTATTCCGGACATTGCTATAGTATAAGTCCGATTATCCGATATAGTTTTATAATATACAATTTCCTGCTCCATAGTTAATGACCGCCTCCACTGTGATAAAGTGGTTATAATGTGTGATATTGTGGGTATATTGCGCATAGTATATTTGTTATAATATCATAGAAAAGCGTTTATATCAACAGAAAATTTATGCATAACAATGAACGAAAAAGTTTGCATTAACTTAATTTTCGTGAAATAAATATCTTTTTCAATAAAACTAAACCAAATAAAACTTTAATAAAGAAAGGAATTTTTGTGATGAAAACCATACAAATCTCTAATAATAACACCATTTTAAAGTTATTAAACAACAATTTAAAGTATGAGGTTATTCACGACGGATTCAGTTGGATAGGTCAAGGAAGAAAGCCGTTTGCTTCTTTTAATGTTAAAATGTTCGGCAAATATTTGTCTTACAGACTCCCTTTTTTCTGTGCTTTGTCTGTTAAGCATAAAACAACCAAAAATAAAATTATTTCCGAATATTCCAATTTCCCGGTGGGATTTAGAATACTGCCATTAAAATTAAAGGTAACAGCTGAACTGCTTGATGACGGCAGAATTGATTTTTCTGTTGAAAGTGAAAATGAAAACGGTATGGATATAAAAGCATTTTTCTTTCCTCAGCCGTTTAATGCAAAGAAATACGATCCAAATGACAGCTATTCTGTTGACCCTATACGACAGGGTACGTTAATTTATGATAATTGGCAGGCTAATCGAAAGGCGATCACACTTCTTACATTATACAGCAGAAAAATTAATACCGGTGATGCGTATTTAGGGCTATGGGGCAGAGTTTGCGGCAACCATGGTTTTTCTGCTGTTATAGATGACAGCAATGACTGTACGCTTTTGTCGTGTTATAACAAAAAACAGGCTTTATTAACTTCTCCGAAATGGTGCTCTCAGTTAGGTAAAGTGGGTTATAAGCGGATTTTACATATGCATTTTATGCGTGACTGTGATTATGTAAAAATAGCAAAGGATTTCAGAAAAAACGAAGAAAAGCACGGCAGACTGGTTACGATAGATGAAAAAATCAAAGCAAACCCCAATGTAAAAAAGCTTATCGGTGCGCCGATAATTCATTGGCGGATTATGGAGAATAATGTTCCCGAAAGCGGTATTTACAAAAAGACAAAGATAGGAGAGGTAATGCATAATACCTTTGAGGAAACGATTGAGAAGTTTTCAAGGTATAAAAAGCTGGGACTTGACAGAGCCTATGTCCATACAGATGGCTGGGGCAAAAGAGGTTATGACAATCTCCATCCGTATATTCTCCCTCCGAATCCCAAAGCAGGCGGATATGAAGGTATGAAAAAATTAGCCGATTACTGTGACGCAATCGGTTATGAGTTCGGTTTGCATGACCAGTATAGGGATTATTATCTTGACAGTGAAGTGTATGACCCTGATAAATGTGTCTGCAACATTAATATGAATAAGGAATACTGCGATTATTGGGCAGGAGGTCCGCACAATTATTTGGACAGCACGCTTGCAAAGCCGTTTGTTGAAAGAACCTACAGAGAGTTAGAAGAGCACGGTGTTAAAATTAAAGGTACATATCTTGACGTATGGGGAATTATGTGGGGCGATGAAAACTATAATCCTAAATATATGACTACAAGACATCAGAGTATTGCTGCCCGAGGAGAGTGCTTTGATATGCTCAGAAATCAGGGCCTTATAGTCAGCAGCGAGGAAATCGGCTGTAATATGGTACAGTATCTTGACTTGGTGCACCATGCACCTTATGCTGTAACACCGCAGGACGGCGGTCCGGCAGTGGGAGTGCCTGTACCGCTCACAAATTTGGTCTATCACGATTGTGTATTTGTTCCGTGGCACACCGAAGGCAAAGGCGGCTGGGGAATACCTGACGGTGATGCAGGCAAGCTACACTGTATTTTAAATGGTCAAAGTCCGTATTTTAATAATTCCATGGCTGCTTCAGGTGAGCAAAGTGATGAGGAATTGAAGCAAAGAATAGCGGAAACTTTAGAAATCGCCAAGGTAAACGAATTGGTTTATAATGCCGAAATGGTAAATCACAAATTTTTGGACAAAAACAGGAGAATACAGCAAACGGAGTTTTCAAACGGCGTTAAAATAACGGTGGATTTCGATAAAGATACTTATAAGGTTGAATAAACGATTTTTATATAGGCGGGTCTATTATGGATGATATTATAAAGGGCATGCTGAAAAGATTAAATCTCAGCGAAGATGATTACTATATAAGTGTTGATAATAAAATAAGCGGAATAAACGACGATTATTTTACTCTTGAATATAGAGACGGTCGTGTTGTAATAAAGGGAAACTGCATTATTTCAGCCTGTAACGGTTTATATTATTATCTAAAGAAATATCAAAATGTAAACCTCTCATGGGCGGGAAACAGAACACTTATAACTGAAAAACCCACACCGTTTGAAAATGCGGAAACTGTTACAATCCCCGAAAAATACCGTGTTTATCTTAACTACTGCACTTTTTCATATTCAATGTGCTGGTGGAATTGGGAACGTTGGGAAAAAGAACTTGATTTTATGGCATTAAACGGTATCAATATGCCCCTTGCGGTAGTTGGCAACGAAGCTGTATGGTATGAAACCTTACAGCAATTCGGTTACAGTAAGGATGAAGCGCTCAGAACAATTTCCGGGTTGGCATTTTGGCCGTGGCAGCAGATGACAAATATTATCGGATATATGCCTCCAAAAGAAGAAAAATATGTTTATGAGCGGTTAGAGCTTGGCAAAAAAATACTTAATCGAATGCTTGAATTTGGTATGATGCCCATACAGCAGGGCTTTGGTGGACATATGCCGGCTAATATTAAGGAAAAATTTCCGAAGGCAAAAATAAGTATTAGCAATTCTTGGTGCAGATTTCCGAAATGTGCAATTATTGATCCTACAGAAAAATTATTCTCCGAAATAGGAGGAGCATTTTACAAAAATCTGGAACGTCTTATTGGTGCTTATCACCACTATGCAACAGATCCGTTTCATGAAAATAATCCACCGAAAAAGTGCAGATTCTATCTTCGCAAGGTCGGGAAGGAAATAGAAAGAATTATGACCGATTTTGACAAAGATGCTGTTTGGATTATGCAGGCATGGTCTTTGCGTGAACAGATTGTCAAAGGTATTCACCGGGAACGACTGCTTATACTTGATATCGACGGCACAAAACACAAACAGAACAAGAACTTTTGGGGTTATGATTTCATTGTCGGAAACCTTCATAACTTCGGCGGCAGAACCGCTTTGCAGGGAGATATTTCATCATTTAGTCATAATCTTTTCGGCGCACTTACCAATAATGGCGTTTCCAACTGTTTGGGGAGCGGACTGTTCCCTGAAGGCATAGGTCAAAATCCGCTTGTGTATGACTTGTTCTATGATATGCTAACAAGAAAAGACGATGTAAATATTAAAAATTGGCTTGAAAATTACAGCGTCAGGCGAACCGGAAGCAATGATTTAAAAGAAGCTTATGTTTCACTTCTTAAAAGCTGTTATGGCTGCCCGAAAAATCTTATAACAATGTCCGGAGCTCCCGGAAACACGGAAACACAGGGCTCTGCACTTGCGTCATACCCTTCTTTTGATCCTCCGTACACAGGTGGCTGGGACAGAGTTTCCGAATTTTATAATAATAATGATCTGCTTGAAAGCGTAAGATTGTTTGCGTCACAGCTTGATAATTACTCTTCCCTTAAGGATGGCTATCGCTATGATGTTATTATCATTTTTTCACAATATTTAAGTAATCTGTTTTATTACGGACAGCGTGAATTTACGGAATGCTATAAAAATGACGCACTTGAAAAATGCGAAGTTCTTGCAAGAAAACAACTTGATTTGCTTGATGATATTGATATGCTTTTATCACAGAGGACTGAAACCAATCTCAACAAATGGCTATATGATAGTCAAACTCTTGCAACAGATGAAAATGAAAAGGAATACTTTTTCATAATGGCAAAGACTCTCATAACGCTTTGGGGAGATGTTGACGGAGACAGTTTCCTTTATGATTACGCATGGCGTGAATGGAGCGGACTTATAAAAGAATATTATAAGGTGCGTTGGGAAAAGTTTTATTCATATGTAATAAGTGAATTAAAAAAAGGCAATAAACTTAAAGAAGATATTAAGGAATTTAATCCAACCCGTTTGGATATATCGTATGGAAAATTCGGAAAAGAAATTGTTGCGTTTTCAAAGGACTGGTGTAAAACCATTGACTATCGCAACATCCCTTACGATTGCTTTGATGTTGATATGATCAAAAGCCTTTTAACCAAGTACAATATAAGAGGTATGTAAAATGATAGAGCAAAAAATAAAAAAATACAGATTTAGTAAAATGGGAAACGAATCCTCCCTGCCTGCCCTTTCACAGGAAATAAATGTGCAGAATACAACCAAAGCCTTTATCCGTGATTATGAAGGACTCTTTATTGGCTTCGGTAAAAGGCAAAATTGCTATCCATACAGAGAGCAAAATCTTTATACAGATGAAACAGAATCAGATGTTCCTGTTATTATCCTGGAGAATGATTGCCTTTATGCGGAGTTTCTGCCTGCACTCGGAGGCAGACTTTGGAAACTCATCAATAAAAAGACGGGTGAAGACCTACTCTATCACAACGATGTTATTCGCTTTCGCAATCTTTCTGTCAGAAATGCGTGGTTCAGCGGCGGTGTTGAGTGGAATATAGGCATAATCGGACATACGCCGTATACCTGCGAGAGCCTTTATGCGGCAAAGGTAACGGGCAAAAACGGCGAGGAAGTGCTTAGGTTCTATGAGTATGAGCGTGTGAGGGGCGTATATTATCAAATGGATTTCATGCTTGACGAAGATAAGCTGATAGCAAGAATGTGCATATACAACCCAAGCGAAAAAACAGTTCCTATGTATTGGTGGAGCAATATTGCAACGCCTGAGTTTGAGGGTGGCAGGGTTATCGTGCCTGCCGATAGTGCCTACAATAACAGCGACGGCACAGGCATAGCCAAATCGTCCATACCTTTTGACAGAGGTGTGGATGTGTCCTATCCGGAAAGAATCCCAAACACAATAGACTACTTTTATGATATACCTGATGAAAATAAAAAATTTATTGCCAATGTTGATAAAAACGGAAAGGGGCTTTTGCAGTATTCCACAAAACGATTAAAGGGCAGAAAGCTTTTCAGCTGGGGTCATATTCAAGGCTCAAAGCACTGGCAGGAGTTCCTGACTGATAAGGCAGGCGACTATGTTGAGATACAGGCGGGTTTAGGCAAGACGCAGTATGAGTGTATACCAATGCCACCGAATACAACATGGAGCTGGACTGAGTGCTATACAGGCGTTCAGTTGGATAATCCCGTTGATAGTGATTATGCTGTCCTTGTGAGTGATATAGACGCAAAGGTCAATACCGAAAAACTTGAAAAAATCAATTTATATATGGCAGAAAATGTTGCCTTCGAAAAAGGCGAGATGATTTGGCATGGACACGGCTGGGGTTATCTTAATAATTTGATACATAAAAATGCTCCGGAACATCTTGAGTTTTTACCTTGTGTACAGACGCAAAAGTGGGTTGATTTTATCAATACCGGTAAACTAAAGAGTGAGCCGACCGCAGACAGCTTTTTAATTGGTGATGATATGTATACTGCCCTTAAAGCATATGAGAACCAAAACAGCACAGAATGGCAGTTTTATTACCAGTTGGGGCTGATTGATTATGACTGCGGAAGATTTGACCGTGCAATGGAAAACACTGTTAAAAGTATGTTGCTGGACAGTAATTATCAGAATAATCATCTGTATATGTCTCTGTTGAAAAATGATGGCGATGAAAACTATCTCTACTATGCAAAAAAAATAGTAAGAATGAAAGCCGATGATTATTCTGTGGTTGAGAGCATTTTCAAAACCTTCCTTGAAGTTGAAAACTTTAGTGAGCTTATCGATTGCTATGAAATCATAAGTGAAGAACTCAAAGAAAACGCAAGAATTAAAATGTATCTTGCTGTGGCATATCTCAATTCCGGTTTTGCCGAAAAGGCGGAAAAAATTCTTCTTGCACACGGCGGTATTCAGGTTAGTGATTACCGTGAGGGCGATAAAATGCTGAATAAGCTTTACAGAGGAATTCGAGAAAAGCTTTACGGCGAAGACCCAAAGAGTGTGGTTGTGCCGTTTGAACTGGATTTTGTTGTTTCGGGTATATAAAGCAGAAAGGAATAAGACATCTTGAATAACGAATTAAATGCAATTGCATCAAATTTCAATATATGGGAACACATTGAGCCATACGGCGACGGTCATATAAATGAAACTTTTGAGGCTCTGCCGTGTGCCGGAAGATTTATACTTCAGAAAATAAACAGCGACGTTTTCGATAAACCTGAGGAAGTAATGGAAAATATAGAGGCTGTTACTGAACATTTGAGAAAGAAAATTATCGGAGAGGGCGGAGATCCGCTTAGAGAAACGCTTACTATTGTAAAGACCCTTGATGGTAAGAGCTTCTATAAAACCGATGACGGCAGATATTATCGTATGTATATCTTTATAGAGGGCGCACGCACCTACAATGTTGTTGAAAAACCTGAGCATTTTTATAATGCCGCAAAGGCGTTCGGCAGATTTCAGAAGCTTTTGGCTGATTTTCCGGCCGATAAACTGCATGAGACTATAAAGGATTTTCATAATACTCCAAAGCGCTTTACAGATTTTGAAAAAGCTATAACCGATAACATATCCGGCAGAGCTGACAATGTAAAAAAAGAGATTGAATTTGCCCTTAAAAGAAAAAACATTGCGTCCGTAATAACAGATGCAATAAAGGACGGCAGTATACCTCTAAGGGTCACCCATAATGACACAAAATATAATAATATTATGATAGACGATCTTACGGGCAATGCGGTTGCTGTCATTGATCTTGACACTGTTATGCCGGGTTCACTTCTTTACGACTATGGTGATTCTTTGCGGTTTGGTACAAATCCCGTCAGTGAGGACGAGAAGAATCTTGACCTCGTTTACTGCGACCTTAATTTGTTCGAATGCTTTACAAGGGGTTTTATTGAGGAGATGGCAGACACGCTCACTCCCGACGAAATAAGACTTATGCCCCTCTCGGCAAGGCTTATGACCCTTGAATGCGGAATAAGATTTTTAGGTGATTACATTAACGGCGATGTATATTTCAAAACCGCTTATTCCGAACATAATCTTGACCGTGCAAGAACACAGTTTAAACTTGTATATGATATGGAACAGAAACAGTCTGAAATGGATAAAATAGTGTCAGGTATAATCGGAAAGCTATCTGAAAAATAATTAATTTGTATCAGTCATATTAATGAATCACAGCAAAGGAAGATAATGGTGTTAAGAAGAATTATTGCGGCTATTTCTCTTGGTTCGATAGTTTTAGGTAGTATTGCCGGCTGCGCATTTAAAGTCCAAGAAAACCGGAAAGCACTTGATTTGTCTAAAGCTCCTACATATTCTGAAAGCAATGCCAAACAAGAAATGGCAAAAGAAAAAGATGGGATAACACTTGCTGTTGATGGAAATACCCCATATAAAATATTATATGAAAAGAATGCAAACAAAGAATTAAAATCTGCTGTAAGCTTTTTAGCAGAAGCTTTACAGCAGATGATAGGCTGTGAAACGATTGAAATAATTGAAGACGGTAATGTCGATAAGGGATGCTTTATTAGTATAGGCAATACGCAGTTGTCAGAAAATGTTAATATTGATCAGATAGAAAATGACGGATATATATTAAAGGTTAAAGATAATAATTTAATAATTAAGGGTGCAAATCAGAGCGGAACTAAAAATGGAATATATGATTTTTTAGAAACAAAGCTTGGGTGTATGTTTTTGAGAAATGATTACGATTATATACCTGAGTTTCCCACTATAAGGCTTGAAAATTATGATGAAGTCATTAATCCGTCTATAGCATGGAGAAAGCAATTTCAATATGAGGCACTTCAAAACAATTGGTATGATAAACTGAAACTAAATGGGACAAAAGCAAAAGAGGGCTTTAAGGAAGGCGTTTATGCACAATGGGGCACGTGGTGTCATACACAGTTTCAATTTGTTCCTCCGGAAAAATATTTTGATAGTCACCCGGAGTATTTTGCATTGATTAACGGAAAAAGATGTTATCAGGCAAAGTGGCACTCTTCCGATATGCAAACCCATCTTTGCTTAACTAATGAAGATGTATATGAAATAGTCAAAGCAGGAATGAAGTCCGAAATCCAAAAAAATCCTGAGGCACTGTATTGGGATTTCAGCATAATGGATACGCCTGTCAAGGTTTGTCAATGTCCGGAATGTAATAGAATTAATACAAAATATCAGAGTAATTCTGCAACGATTATTATGTTTATTAATCGTCTTGCAAAGGATTTAGGCAAGGAATTTCCGAATTTGATGTTTTCTACGCTTGCATATCAAGACTGCATAAACCCGCCGGTTGGGTTGGAAGTTGAACAAAATGTTGTTATCAAACTTTGTGCAAATCCCGGCAGTCAGGGCTATAGTTATTCTGTTGGTGCAAACAAGAACAGTAAGCAAATAAAGCTCTTATTAGAGTCTTGGGGTAATATAGCAAAAAATATTGTTGTCTGGGATTACGTGGTTGATTTTAATCATCTACTGCTGCCGTTCCCAAATTACGATGTTCAGAAGGCAAATATGGATTTCTATGTTGATAATAATGTAATGGGTGTGTTTCATCAGGGTTCAAGGGAAAAAGGCGATGAAATGGCAGATATGCGAACATACCTTCTGAGTCGTCAGATGTGGGACAAGGATATTGACTTTGAAGCACTCATGAAAAAATACATTCAGCTTAATTACGGAGAAGCGTCGCCGTATATCGAAGAGTATCTTGAAACTATGAGTGAAAGTTATATTTCGCATAATAAAGAATTGAATTTATATGATAATCCGTCAGAGCATAAATATGATTATCTTTCTGCATCAAATATTGCAAAATATATGCAGCTTACTGAAAAAGCTATGGCTGCCGTACAGGATGATCAAATGGCTCTTGAACAGGTTGAAAAAGTAAGAATGTGTGTGCTTTATGCAAAATGTACCGAAAGTTCACTTGATATCGCCGGCAAGAAAGCTGCGGCTGAAGAAATGAAAATATATACCGATAAATTTGGGGTAACCAAATATCATGAAGTCATAGAAATTGAGAAATTTTATAATGATGTGTTTCCCGGTATTATAAAAAGGAATAAAATCTCAATGAGCTGTGTGATTGCAAGTTGTATACTGGGTGTCGGTCTTTTGGTTGTTATCCCATTTAAAATAAGAAAGAGAAAGACGAAACTTTTGGAGTAATAGTAATTATGAAAATAATACCACAGCCTAAAAATTTTTCTTACGGCAAAAAAGCAGGACTGAAAAACCAATATACCGTAAATACGGATAGTCCGAGTGAAGTAAAGAATATTATAGAACTTCTCGACTTTTCCCCTGAGTTTATCTTTTCAAAAAATACCGCAGATATTTCAATTATGCGTGATAAAAGTCTTGCGGAAAACGAATATTTGTTAAACTGCTCGGGAGATTGCATTGATATTTCTTATAATGACCGTGCAGGGTTATTCTATGCTCTTGTGTCATTGAGCCAGCTTATGTATGGGAGTTTTCTTCAAACAGCGAGAATTTCCGACAGGCCTGACTATAAATATCGTGGTATTATGCTTGACACAGCAAGACACTACATCCCAATTGAAAAAATCAAGGCAATAATCAGGAGTATGGCCTTTTATAAACTTAATTTTCTGCATCTTCATTTGACAGATGATCAAGGGTGGAGAGTTGAGATAAAGGCATATCCTTCACTTGCCGAAAGGGGAAGTATACGAGGCGGAACACAGATAAAAAGAAGTGGACAATGCGACACAGAAGAATACGGTGCAGGGCTTTATTATACTCAGAAAGAGCTTTCGGAGCTTGTCGCTTATGCTGCCGAATATCATATAAATGTTATTCCGGAAATTGATATTCCCGGTCATCTCTTGGGGGCAATAAGCGTTATACCCGAATTGTCATGTGAGGGCAAGACCGTTAAAGTACGCAAGGAATGGGGCGTTGAGGACACTATTGCCTGCGTGGGGAAAAACAAAATTTATGAGTTTGTCGAAAACATTATCAGTGAACTGAGCTTAGTGTTTCCGTGTGAATACTTCCATATAGGCGGCGATGAGGTGCCGAAAATAAAATGGAAAACATGCGCCGACTGTCAGGCAAAAATGAAGCGTCTCGGCTTAAAAGACGAGGATGCATTACAGGGATATTTCTATATTGAGGTTAATAAAATTCTGCAAAAGTACGGTAAAAAGCCTATGATATGGGATGAAAAGTTAGGCACAGATTTACCTGAAAACACACTTTTACAACTTTGGCGAAGTGAACTCAAGGACAATCAATGCGCAGACTATATTGAGAAAGGCGGGCAAATAGTTGTCAGCTACGGTCCGTATTTTTATTTTGATTATGACTACTCGCAGACACCTCTCAAAAAGACGTATTCATACACAAATGCCGATATAAAATTTGGAACTGAGCTTGAAAAAGGAATATTCGGTATCGAGGGCACAGTATGGACAGAATGGATAAGAGATAAAGAAAAACTTGACTTTAATTTATATCCTCGTATGCAAGCGCTATCGGAAAAATGTTGGAATAAAAATGCCGGTGATTATCATGACTTTGAGAGTAGACTTAAAGAGCATTTTTTATATCTTAACGAACACGATGTAGAATATTGCCCATTAAACATTTGCAACCAAAGCTTTATTACAAGGATGAAAATATTCTCGAAAAAGAGAAGGAACGATGACGGATATGCGGAAGTTAGATCTGCGAAGAAATAGCAGAAAAGGCGAAATGGCATATGGAAAAAACAATCATAAATCGTAACTGGTATTTTAAATTTGGTGAAAACAAGGGCGATGAGATTAATATAAAACTAAATGAATATAGTCTTATCGGACTTCCTCATTCATTTGGTATTCCTTATTATGGTGAGAATGATTTCTATGTTGGCTATGGCACATATTACAAGGAATTTAATTGTAATTGTGATATTCAAAACAGCTGTATTTTACTGGAGTTTGGGGCAGTTTTTCAAATTGCCGAAATTTATCTCAACGGTAAGTATATTCAATCTCATGAAGGCGGATATACCGCATTTACCGTTGATATTACGAATTATATAAAGCAGGGGAAAAATACACTTTTTGTGCGCGTGAATAATATTTGGAAAGCTACTCTTGCGCCGAGAGCCGGTGAACATTTATTTAACGGCGGAATTTACCGTGACGTTTATTTGATTGTCTATCCGAAAACACATATTGATTGGTATGGTGTTCGTGTTGCATCTTCAAAAATTTCTGATAATGAATATGAATTAAATATTGAAACAAAATGTGTAAACGCCGAAGGTAAAACACTTTTAAGTGAAGTAATTGACGCTGATGGGAATGTCGTTTGCAGCAGCGGATGCAAAGTTATAAATAATAAGGCTGCACAAAAAGTTAAAATTGAAAATCCTATCTTATGGGATATTGATAATCCGTATCTTTATTCATTAAAAACAACGCTTGAAGATGACCGTTTGTTAACTTCATTTGGTGTTCGAACCATTGAATGGACAAAAGATAATGGATTCTTTCTTAACGGAGAGCATTTGCTTTTAGAGGGAGCAAATGTTCATCAGGATCACGGTGGCTGGGGTGACGCTGTTACTCCCTCCGGGATAAAAAGAGACATTGCTCTTATGAAAAATTGCGGTTTTAATTTTATAAGAGGCTCACATTATCCTCATCATACCGAGTTTGCCAAAGAATGCGACAGACAAGGTATGCTTTTTTGGAGTGAAAATGTGTTTTGGGGTATCGGCGGTTTTGGTGCTGACGGCTATTGGAAATCAAGTGCGATGCCTGTAAAAAAAGAGCATTACAAAGCCTTTGAAGAAAGTCTGAGGCAACAGCTTTCAGAGATGATAAAGGTTAATTATAACAGCCCTTCAATAATCTGCTGGAGTATGGGAAACGAAGTCTTCTTTTCAAAGAAAAAAGCGATGAACGAAGCCCGAAAACTTATTGTAAGATTGGTTAAGTATTGTCATGAACTTGACAGCACTCGTCCTGCCGGACTTGGTGGGACGCAGAGGGGCGGACTTGACACTCTTGCCGATGTTTCGGGTTATAACGGAGACGGCGCAGTCCTTTTTAAAAATCCGCCTGTTCCGAATATGGTTGCGGAATACGGAAGTATCGCCTCATATCGCCCCGGTAAAGTTGATTTATATGAAACAAAAGGCAGCAGTGAATACTATTCGTGGAGAGCCGGCAGATGCATTTGGTGCGGATTTCATCATGGAAGCATAGCAGGTATAGGCAATTTAGGAATTTGTGATTTGTACAGATTACCTCTTAATGCATATTATGCTTACCGCAAAAAGAATTTAGGCATTGAAATACCGAAGCAGTCCGTGAAGGATAAGCCTTATTCATTAAAGCTTACTGCCGATAAAAAGGAAATATCAACTGACGGTACGGATGACACAATGCTTACGTGTGAAGTTATTAATAAAAACGGTGAACGTGTACAAGGTGATTTTGAAATCACGTTTGAAGTCACAAGCGGTGCTTTAATGCTTCCGACAGGCAAAAAAATGCTTTTTAACGAACAACTAAATAATTGCTTTGACGGTATGTGTTCGATTGAGGCAAGAGCATATTACAGCGGTAAATCAACTGTGCTTGCAAAGTGCGGAAATCTTACAAGCAATGAAATAGCAATCACTGCTTTAGGTACTGAAGAATACTCTAATCAGAATATTCAATATATTCCCGCACCGAAAACGAATGTTCAAAAGAGGACTAATAGGAAAATAAATATAATAAATGACCGACCTGTTATGGTGTCAAGTGAAAGCGTAGTCGGTTCAAGTATTTGTCTTACAACAAAGTCAAAGCACAAATATTGGAGCCCTGACAGAAACGATAGAGAACCCTGTATAGTACTTGATCTTGAAAATTGCTATGAAGCTTTTGAAGTGAATATCAGCCAACCTATTTTCCGCAAGACTAATTTTGATATATTTTTTTCAACTGACAGAGAAAATTGGACAGTACTATCATTGAACACAAAAGCAAGAAAGATAAAAACAAAGAACGAAGCGAGATACATTAAAATTGCAGTATCTGAAAATGTGAAAATTAAAAAGATTAAAATTTTTGAAATATGATAATGCAAACATACGGTACAATTAGAAGAGGGTGAAATAATGAATAATTCGCTGAAATACAACACTGAGTCAAAAGACCGTTGGAGTTCAATCCCTTTGGGCAACGGCAAAATCGGTGCACTTGTGCATGCAAATACAAAAAAGCACAAAAAGAATCTGAAAAGATAAAAAGTATTCAATAAAATTATGAGGGTAAAGAATATGAAAAAAATGAAGAAAACATTTTGTATTGTCTTGAGTGTTGTACTTGTTGTTGCATCAGTTGCTGCATTTATGTTTATACCAAGAAAAGGAACGCAGAAATATTTCGAGTGGGACGGAAAGACAATAAGCTATGAGGATATTCCGACGCTTGAAAAAACGCCGGGTAAGGATTATAAAATCCTTATGTTTTCCGACACTCAGCTGACATTTCTAACACAGGGAACAAAAAGCGTTAAGGAAGTTATGCGAAAGACGCTTGATAAAACACAACCTGATTTTGTGGTGTTTTCAGGCGATAACGTTGCGGGAATCACAACTCATTTTCAAATTGATATTTTTATTGGTCTGGTCGAAGAATTAGCTGAAGAATATGGCTTTTACTGGAGTACCGTATTCGGCAACCATGACAGTGATTTGGGTGCGGATTTAAATTATCAAGTTGATAAACTGCTTGAAGCGGAGCATTGCCTTTTTGTAAAAACTCCTAAAAATGTCAAAGGATACAGCAATTTTGCAATAAATGTTGTTGAAAACGATATTCCCGTTTACAGTTTGTATTTTGTTGATTCAAATATGGATAGCTTTCCTTATATAACCGAGGAGGGAAATGAGGCGGTTGGCTATGAGGCAATTGACTTTACTCAGCTTTTATACATAAAAGCTTTAGCTGACGCAACCGCAAAGCAAAATAGCGGCGAATACACAAACGCATTGGCAATTTCACACTACCCGTTAAAGCAATTTGTTACTGCGTATAATCTTGCCGTTTCCGACACTCCATATGATGAAAAAGGTAACAAAGCGTTTCTCGTTGAAGGTGAACGCCGTGAAGGAGAAGGATGCTCATATATGGATATCGGTGTGTTTGATTTATATAAAAGCATCGGCGTTAAGACAATTCTATGCGGTCATGAGCACACAAACGATTATGTTGTTAATTACTCGGATATGACGATGGCCTATGGTGTAAAAACCGGATGTTTTTCATCCCATGACGATGCTGTACAAGGCGGCACACTGATTACTATTGATAAAGATAGTAACGCAAATATAAAGCAAATATACATACAATGAGGAAGCTTCTTAAAATAGTAAAAAGGAGAATTATGATGAGTAAAATGAAACGTTGGCAAAAAGTTGTTGCCGTATTTCTTGTTATAGTATTATTTCTGGGAATTGTTGCGTTATATCTGCTTTGCCCGAGAACTGTAAATCAGGAAATAAATAATTGGACACAGGATAGCTTTGATATTCAAAGCATCAAGACAATTGATAAAACAAAAGATGATTTTACGATCTTGGCAATAACCGATATACAGTTTGACAATCCTTTTTATTCAAAAAACGATGTGAAAACCGCCATCAAAAATATGATAGACAAAACAAATCCGGATTTGATTGTGACCGGCGGTGATAATTTTGCCGGTATATTCAATCATTTTCATGTAAAGGCATTCACAAAAATGATGGATGAATTCGGCGTGCCTTGGGCACCGATTTTCGGCAATCATGAATATGACTTTCACAGCGACTTGTATTATCTGTCCAAACAAATGATGAAAAGTGAAAATATCATTTTTGATGTAGGACCGACAAATATTGACGGAGCCGGAAATTATTTAATCAACATTATGGACGGCGACAGTATTTTTTATTCGTTAGTTCTTATGGACAGCAATGCCGAAGTATTCAGATATGACGGCAGAGGGAATAGATTGTATTCATACTATGACGGAATAAGACCTTCTCAAATTGAATGGTATGAGGATAATATCAACGGCTTAGCAAAGAGCGAAGGCAGAACAGTAGATACCATTTTATTTTCGCATACTGCATTGCCGCAATTTAAGGACGCCTATTATGCAATAAAAAACAATACACCTTTGGATGGAGTTTCGGTGAAATATAATTATGGAAATATGGTTGAGGAATTGGGCGGATGCAGATATGAATACGGTATGTATGAAAAAATGGCTGAGCTGGGAAGCACAAAGTATCATTTCTTCGGTCATGATCACAGCAATAATACATCATTAAATTACAATGGTATTGATATGACCTATATTCAAAACACGGGTCATAACAAGGGTGACCAAATCGGCGGCACGCTGATAAAAATTGATTCGGATAAAAATGTTACCCATGAAATTATTATGGGCAACAGCTGATAAATTAAAATTGAAATGCGATAAATAGCTTTAGAGTTCTAAACGGCATGGTGAAAGGTGAAACCTATGAATGAATTTATGAGAGATTTTATCAAAAGAAATCTTCCGCAGTTTATTGATAATTTTGATGTTATTATTACCAATGAAAAAGAGGAAAAATACAAAGTCACAGCAAAGGACGCTGTTGTTACTGTCGAAGCGAGCAACTATATTTGTGCATGTAACGGTATTTATGAATATCTTAAAGAATATTGCAATGTTCAGTATTCTTGGTGCGGAACATTTAGTTTTGACTTGAAAGAACTGAAAATGTTTGACGGTGTTTTTGAAAAAAACATAGACCAACATTTCAGAGTTTATTTGAATTACTGTACATTGGATTACTCAATGTGTTGGTGGGATTTTGCAAGGTGGGAAAAAGAGATTGACTTTATGGCAATGAACGGTATAAATATGCCCCTTACTCCTATCGGAAGCGAAGCTGTCTGGTATGAAACCTTGCAAGAGTTCAATTTCACAAAAGAAGAAGCACTCGGTTTCATTTCAGGTCCTGCCTTTTGGGCTTGGCAGCTAATGACAAATATCGACAGCTATATTCCTCCGAAAAGTGAAGAATATGTTTATAACAGACTTGAGCTTGGTAAGAAAATAATCAAAAGATGTGTCGAGTTCGGTATGCAACCGATTCAGCAGGGATTTTCCGGACACGTTCCGACTCTGCTTAAAGAAAAATACCCCAATGCCACTATTCTTATGCAAAAAGGCTGGTGCCTTTATCCAAAAACGGCACAGCTTGACCCATTAGACAAACTCTTCTTGGATTTCGGTAGAGTGTTTTTGGAAAAAACGGAAAAACTTATCGGGAACTATCATTATATCGCCTGTGACCCGTTCCACGAGGGCACACCTCCAAAAAATACAAAAGAATATTTCCATGAGGTAGGTCAGGTTATCAATAAGCTTTATAAGGATTTTGATGAAAAATCCGTTTGGGTAATGATGGCTTGGACTATGCACGAAGAGATTGTAAACGCCGTGCCGAAAGACAGAATTTTGCTTCTTGACCTCAATTCCGAGCGTGCAGTACTGAATCCGAATGTTGCAGGTTATGATGTTGTTTCGGGTATGCTTCATAATTTCGGTGGTAAGAACGCAATGCAGGGCAAGCTTAGAAAGCATTGCGAAAATAAATATTTGACTTCAAAAGAAAAAGGCGCCAATGTTGTCGGAAGCGGTATGTTTATGGAGGGTATTGACCAAAACCCTGTAATTTACGATTTGCAGTTTGAACTGCTTACCGCCCAGCATAAAATAGATATTGACAAATGGCTTGATAAATATATAACCAGAAGATACGGAAAATATAATGAAAAAATCCGTCAAGCTTGGGATATTTTGCTCAAAACCTGTTACAAGGATGACGGTTACGAGGAAAACGAGGTCGGTTCAACTCTTGCCGCCCGTCCTCAACTTATGCCAAAGAGAACGGGACCGTGTTGTATTTCAGAAGTTTATTACGATACAAAAGAATTTGAAAAAGCTGTGGACTTGTTTATCAGTGTCGCTGATGAGTTTGAAAACTCAAGAGGTTATCAGTATGACTTGTGTGATATGGTAAGGCAGTGTTTCAGCAACAGATTTTACGACAATCAAAAGCAATTTTCAAAATGTTTTAAGCTTTTGCAAAGAAAGAAGTGTGAGACGATTGCTCAAACCCAGCTTGAGCTTCTCCTCGATATGGACAGCTTTATTTCGTGCAGAAGCGAAATGACTTTGGCAAAATGGATTTGTGATGCACACAATCTTGCTAAAAATGAAGAAGAAAAAAAGTATTTTGATTTCAATGCACGCACCCTTATTACGCTTTGGGGTGATATAAACGGCAGTACATCTGCTCTTTACGATTATTCATGGCGTGAGTGGAGCGGTCTTATTAAAGAATACTACTATAAGCGGTGGGAAATGTTTTATGATTATGCTCTCGGCTGTCTGAAAAACCACAAGCTTTATGTATACAAAAACGGAAACGACTATGCACAAAGGGAAAAGTATATGTCATTTCCGTTTGGGAAAAAACTTGGCGAGTTTGAACTTGAATGGGGAAAAACTTACAGCGAGTATGAATATCCGAAAAACAGAAATGTTGTTCCGGAAGCAAAATATTATTGCGAAAAATGGAACTTTTGATTTAAGTTTTATCGCTTTAGTGAAAGGGAAAATATGAACACAAAGCAATTGTATTTTAATAAAACAATTAAAAATTGGGATGAGGCAATCCCTTTAGGAAATGGCGATTTAGGCTGTCTTATATGGAATAAATCCAATAAGCTTCGCTTTAGTATTGACAAGGCCGGAATATGGGATTGCTCTAATCCGCCGAAAAATCAGCCTGATTTTAATTACAGCAATTTAAAACAGCTTGTCAAAAACGGAGAAGAAAAAATAATAAATCAAAAATATGACGATTGCTACTACAATACCACTCCGACCAAACTGCCCACAGGCAAAATCATTATTGATTTGGGCGTAAGGCAGAATGTCATCTCAAAGCTTGATATGCAAACTGCCGAAGCCGAATTGCGCGTTGGCGGAATTAAAATAAACAGCTTTGTGCATGCCGAAGAGGATTTCGGTTTGATTCAAATTTCAAAGCCGAATGTTAAAATCTCTGCTGAAAATCCGAAATTCGGAAAACATAAACGCCGTTTTTTTGTCAAAGCGTTCAAAGGTACTGTACAGTCCTTAAAAAATCTGGTCTATCCCAAGGCAACTGTTGTTAAAAAGAAGGTAAACGGCATTTGTATTCAATATTTTGTACAGCCTACAAATGAAAGCTTTTACGGTATCATTACCGCAAGTAAATCATATAACGGAACAACCTTAATTGCATACACGGTGGGTATTTCCCAAAACAATGATTTTGTTGACAAATGCGTGGATAAGGTTATTACAGCTTTGAATACAGGATATGAAAATGCATTTGAACAGCATAAGGCGTGGTGGGAGCAGTATTGGAGCAAGTCAAGTATAACTCTGCCTGATAAGTTTATGGAAAGGCAATATAACTTCAATACATATCTGCTGGCAGGCTGCAGCAGAAAAGGAAAGTTCCCGATGCCCCTGCAAGGTGTATGGACCGCCGATAATAACGGATTGCCTCCATGGAAGGGCGATTATCATCACGATTTGAATACGCAGATGTCCTATACAAGCTATTTGAAAGCCAACCGTATTGACGAGGGAGAAAGCTTTATTGATTATTTACTAAATACCGCCGAGCAAGGCAGAGCGTTTGCTGAAGAATTTTACGGCGTAAAAGGCTTGTGTTTGCCGTCTGTTATGGATATTGAGGGCAATGCTTTAGGTGGTTGGTGTCAATATGCATTATCACCTACGAATCAGCTTTGGTTATGCTGTATTATGGCACGGCATTATTTTTATACAGGAAAAGAAGATTATTTAAGAGAAAAAATTTACCCTTATATGACAGAGGTCGGCGAATTCTTGCTGAATATGCTGCATAAGGAAAACGGCTTTTACAAGCTGGAGCTTTCCACTTCGCCTGAAATTCATGATAACAGAATGTCCGCATGGCTTACGCCGAACAGTAACTACGATTTAGCGCTTATGAAAGCGTTTTGCATTAATATGATTAAAACAAGCAATGCTTTGGGCAAAACAGATGCTGCTGAAAAATGGACAAAGATATTATCGGATTTTGAGCCGCTTGCCGTGAATGAAAACAATGTGCTGATGTTAAGTACTGACGAAAGTCCTTATGAATCGCACAGACATCATTCGCACTGTATGTCGATATATCCGCTACGTACGATGGAGTATGATACAGCGAAGCATAAAAAAATCATTGACAGCACGATTGCGAATTTAGAACATTTCGGTATTAAAAACTGGGTAGGCTATTCTCTCGGCTGGATGGCACAGTTATACGCTGTGCAGGGTAACGGCGATAAAGCATTCGGTATGCTTGACAGCTTTTTCAGATATTTTTGCACGGATAACGGATTTCATTCTAACGGTGATTACAGATTCAAAACAAGCTGTACCCAAAGATGCAGACTTTTTACGCTTGAAGCGAATTTCCTTGCCATGGACGCAATTCAGGAAATGCTGCTTTACTCCGAAAACAATAAAATCAAATTACTCCCCGCTATTCCTATGGCTTGGAAAGATGTTGCGTTTGAAAACCTGCGTGCTTACGGCGGCTTGCTTGTCTCTCTCAAGCTTTGTAACGGAAAAATAACATATCTTAAATTCACTGCGGAAAAAGACATTCATTTTACTTTGGAGGAACCGAAATACGAATGTGATTTTGCTTTAAGTAAAGAGATAGAATTGAAGCAGGGTGAAACGGTGTGTATGCATCAAAACTCCAAAAATTCGGTTTGTAATTTGTGAATGCGTTAATAGTATAAATATAATTTATAAAAATTGTTATTGGAGGTTAATAACTTATGACGGACATAAAAGGAAAACTTTCAGCCGGCAAAAATTATCTTAAGAATTATTGGTCAGAGCCGGCGCCTAACAATTATCTATCTGTCAAGGAAAAGGTTGCTTACGGCGGTGCGCAAATAGGTACATTTATATTTTCAACCGTAGTTGCTTATATGACTTTTACACCGAACTGGTTCTGCGGTGCAATTGTAGGTATTGATTATGCGGATTTTGCAAAGATAACTATATTTACATCCATAATGAACTACTTCTTCATGTTCTTATCTCCGTTTTCAATACTCATATTTGAAAATCACGGCGTTTTGGAGAAAAAAACAAAAATTACAGCAAATTTGGCTTTTATTTCTGAATTGATTGTTGGCATATGTCTTTACTTTGCACCTATAGATTTATTGGAAAATGTGCCGCAATTCGGTATGGTAGCATTGCCTCAGATTCTGGCCAACTTGCTTGTTCTCAACGCAATCACCAATTATGTAACTTGGTTTGTTAGAAGAAAATGGTGTGCCAAGTACGGAAGAATGAAACCGATTATAATTGCGTTCGGAATACCTGCGGCAGTACTGATGTCTGTCATTCCTTTTATTGATTTCAACTCTATGCAGTATGCACACCAAGTAGTGGTTTTACATTTTCTGTTTTCTTTATTGGCAGTATTTACAGCTCAGTTTTGTAATATTCAGGGCTTGGTTCAATTTATTTCTCCAAACAGTGAAGAGCGTCAGACAATGTATTCGATTGTACCTATAATAACCGGTCTTGTGCCATCTGTAATAGGCATATTTTTCCCTGTGCTGATTGGTAAAACAGGCGGATTTACCGAGTTACTTACATATAAAATATTTGTACCTATTTTTGCGGTAACAGGCGTTGCTGTAACAATATTTTGTATGCTTCAGGTTAAAGAACGTATTATTGAAAAGCCAAATGAAAACAAGCAAAAGGTTCATTTTTTTAAGGGCGTAAAAAATGTTTTAAAGAATCCTCATTTATGGATAATTAATTTTTCTAATTTATTCGGTATTTGGACTGCTTTGTTCGGTCAGATATTGCAATGGTGGTTTGTTTACAGTATAAGACTTGAAAGCTGGTTTGGTATTGCAAGTAATGTAATTGTTTTATCTATGACCGCCGGCAATTTACTTACGCCGTTTTTAATAAAGAAATTTGAAAAGGGTACAATTCTTGTTTGGGCACGAATTTTTTCTCTTTTATGCGTTGGATTGATGTATTGGGCAATTAATATGAGCAGCATAACTGTAGGTCTTGCTGTGTTTATGCTTGCAGCTTTGCTTAAAAATTTATTTTCTCCGATAGAAACCGGACTTTTGGCAGGTGTTACTTCCGATGCCTTGGATTACCATCAATGGAAATACGGAGAAAGAGCAGATAATATGATGACCATTTTCGGTATGCTGTTAGCACCTGTTACAATGCTTTTGAATCTTATTTTACCACAGTTATTAGCCAACATCGGCTTTTCCTCAGACTGGGATTTGTTATATAATCCGCAGGTCATTACCGGTGTATTTAATGTTTATGTTATTTTAACTTCAATAGGTATTTTGTGTTCGACAGTACCGTTCTTTTTCTATAAACTGACAAAAGAGCAGCACGCACAGTGTATTAAAGAAATGCAGGAGAGAGTTGGCGAGGTAAGCTTTCATGCCGGACAAGAAGCTCCTGAAGCTGCTGAAAATTAAGTAAGGGTTGGTGATTTAATTGAAAAAAAGAATTTCTGTTTTTCTGTGTGCTTTGCTGCTTATGAGTTTGTTGGGGCTGACCGGCTGCAACAGTGATTCGAATATATTTGATTATGAGGTTATGGAGGACGGTATCCATATTACCGGCTGCACAGATCAAACATCCAGGGAAGAATTGATTGTTCCTGATGAAATAGACGGAAAAAAAGTTGTTGCCATAGACGATACCGGAATTTGCAACACGAGATATGTAAAAAAATTGGTTATTGGTAAAAATGTAAACTCAATCGGTACAAGAGCTATTATCAATAACTCAAATCTGGAAGTAATTGAGGTGGCCCGGGGCAATACTTCTTTTAAGGTCGTAAACGGAACATTGTTAACTATGGACGGCAAAGAATTGGTATGCAATCCAATTAAAAACGGTGTTCAAGAACATATCAAGGTTGATGATGTAAGTAAAAAAGAAATAAAAGAGTATTTTGATGAAGAATATGTAATTCCTGAAGGCGTTGAAATTATCCGTGATTATGCATTTTATCACAATCAAATAAAAAGTGTTGTTTTTGCGGATAGTGTTGAAAGGGTTGGCCAATATGCCTTTCTCAGAGTTGGTTATTTAAGCCAAGTAAAACTGTCAGCCAATCTAAAATTTATAGGTAAAGATGCCTTTTCTAAAAATCCCGGATTAACCGAACTTGTAATTTATGAGCAAATTGAAGAAATAGAGGAAAGAGCTTTTCACGATTGTAATCAGTTACGTAGTTTGTCGATTAAGAAGAACAAAGCGGATATTATTTTGGGCGAAAAATGGTATCCGACTGATTTAGGAAAAAATCTTAAGGGATTAGTTATAGAATATGATGATACAAAAGATGTGTTTTAACAAATACTGTAAAACATTTGAAAACCAAATAGGCGATTAAGATTTTTCCGAATAATTACAATAAATGTCTTGTTATGTGAAAACAAGGCATTTATTAGCCTTATTAATTGTTTTTAGAAAGTGATGTGATTAAATTGAATTTCAACGATACGTCCAATAAGATTGTTCCGAATAACAGACAACTTAATATTCTTGAAATGGGATATTATAACTTTATCCATTTCGGGCTGAATACATATACCGGAAAGGAATGGGGTGACGGTAATGTTGATCCCAAAAATTTCAAATTGAAACAGCTGGATACCGACAAATGGGTACAGGATTTAATGTCTACCGGCAGTAAAGGTGTAATCATTACGGCAAAGCATCACGACGGATTTTGCCTTTTCAATTCAAAATATACGGATTATTGCATCAGAAATACGCCTTACAAAAGCGGACAGGGCGATATTGTAAAAGAACTCAGCGAATCCTGTAAGAAATTCGGTTTTAAGCTCGGCATATATTTATCGCCTTGGGACAGGCACGAACCCACCTACGGAACAGAGGCGTATAACGATTATTTCTGCAATCAGCTTGAAGAACTGTGCACAAATTACGGTGATATTTTCTGCTTTTGGTTTGACGGTGCCTGCGGGGAGGGAAAAAACGGCAAAAAACAGCGTTATGATTGGGAACGTTATTATGCAACCATTCATAAATATCAGCCCAATGCTGCCCTTTCAAACTGCGGCCCTGATATTCGGTGGATAGGGAACGAGAGCGGCAAAGCAAGAAAAGCCGAATGGAGTGTCGTGCCGAAAAGACTTCAGGTCTACGACGAGGTAATGCGGCAGTCACAGCAGGAGGAAGGCGCATTTAAAATGCTTTCCCAAATAAACCATACCGATAAACGACTGGGCGACAGAGACTTGATTTCAGAAAATGAGCCTCTTTGCTACTGGCCGAGTGAAATGGATGTGCCGATTACCTATGTAGGATGGTTTTACCGCAAATATTTCGAAATGTTTATGACACGCTCTGTTAAAAATCTGATGGAGTGTTACTATACCTCTGTAGGAAACAATGCAACTCTGCTTGTGAACATTCCGCCGAACAAAAAAGGAGATTTGCCTAAAAAGTTTATCAAACGGTTGCAAACTGTAAGAAGGCGTATTGAAAATGATTTTGCCAAAAGGGTTGATTGCAGGCAAAATCAGATTGACGAGTATACATATGAATTGAGCTTTAATACAAGCTGTATTCAAAAAGCAATTTTGCGTGAAGATATTACGCAAAGTCAGAGGGTTGAGAAATTCGAGATTATTGCTAATGGCGTTACGGTATTCAAAGGTGAAACCATAGGCTATAAAAAAATATGCTTTTTCAATTCTGTAAAAACCAATAAGATTATTGTAAAAATCACACAGAGCAGAAATGCACCTGTTTTACTTGAAACCGGATTATATAAATAAAATTTATTAGGAGACAATTGACTTATGAAGAAAAAAACAAAAACTGTTATTTCCCTTTTAATCATTATACCTGTAATCATTGGTCTTTCTGTAGGGACTTACATTGCAGGAATTTATAAAAATTTGGAAGGCAAACCATCACAATTAGTGTGGAACGAAAACGATAAATATAATATAGATAAGGATGCGTACATATTGACTGTTGATAAAAAATCGGATTTTAAGATTTTAAATCTTACCGATTTACAGTTGTCCGAAGGTATGTCTCAGAAGAGAATCAATCGCACTTATAAACTTGTACGTCAACTTATACAAGAAACAAATCCAAGTATAGTAACCTTTACCGGAGATAATACATGGTTGAAAAATTCAAAAAAAGCTGTCAAAAGATTTGTGAAAGAAATTGATGAAATATGCATAGAATTTGATGTCCCATGGGCACCGATATTAGGAAATCATGATGCCGAATCTGATGTTGACGGTAATTGGATATTTGATGAGTATTTACAGGCTCAAAATATTATTTTCAATTATAAAGAAAATGCAAATCGCAGTAAGGATTTAGCTAAAGGTCCAATAAATATTTCCGGCGTAGGTAATTATGTTATTAATGTTAAATCAGCAATTGACGATGAAATATTTCATTCGATGATTATGATGGATACACATTCTCTCGGTAGCTATTCTACGATTGATTCTGTAAATATAGGCAGTGAAAAAATTAATTTGACCGGCTTAAATGAGTCGGAGAAATCAAAATTGAATGGATGGATTACAAAAGACGGCTACATTTTTGCACCGTCGGAAGATGTAAATAATAATGAATATACTGTTGTTGGAACAGGCTATGACTATATTAAAAGAAATCAAATACATTGGTATGAATATATGGTAAAAGGACTTGCCGAATATAATGGCACACCGGTAGAAAGTACGCTGTTTATTCATATCCCTCTGCCGGAATATAATATGGCAGCAAAAATATATGAGCCTATTAATGACGGCTTTACAAAAGATGAGAATGGGAATTTCGGTATGCTGAGAGAGCCTATTTGTTCACCGTATTATAATAGCGGTATGTTTGAAAAAATTGTTGAACTGAATAGTACCAAAAATGTCATTTGCGGTCATGAACATAAAAATAATTTTTCGGTTTTGTACCGAGGAGTTAGATTAACTTATGCAACGAAAACCGGTGATGGTCATGACTGGGTTGAAGACGGAAGCGTTTGCGGCGGAACTGTTTTGGAGTTTGATGAAACCGGAAAGTTGACCGTAAGTCCAATTTATATGAATTATGATATGTTGAATAATTGATAAACAAGGACCGGGATTATAGACCTTTTAATATAGGCCGGGTTTTTAAGCTATGAAAAAACAAACTCTTTCAAAAAATAAAGAAATAATTTTAATAACAGTACAGGTTTTAATTATCGTTCTGTCCGGAATACTTGTTCGAGATGAATTTTACAGAATTATAATATCAGCCGCCGGAATTGCTTTTAACTTTTTGGTTTGCTCAGGAAAACGCTTTGGATTTGTTGTAGGTATGCTATATGCCGTATCATATGGCATTATGTCATATTTTGATGAAATTTATGCATCCTGTGTTTTTATGCTGTTGATACAGTTCCCATCGGCGATTATCAGTTTTATAACATGGAATAAGCAGGAAGATAACTCCGTAAAAATGCAACGGGTGTCAAGTCTCAAAAGGATTTATATTGCCTTAGCGTTTATATTTTCTTTTATTATCGCCTATATGCTCCTAAAGTATGTAGATGGCAGTGGTGCTGTTTTTGATGCATTCTTTTTCTCTGCAAGCTTCATTTCCTGCATTTTACTTGCCATTAAGAAAAAAGAGGCATATTTTGTCATTCTGCTTTCCGGATTGGCGGGTACTGTACTGTGGAGTTATCAGTTTTTGAAAAACGGTACCGGCTTGTCAGTTCTCTTACTGAATTTTTTTGTGTTATTAAACTCAGTAAGAGGGCTTATCGGTAATATTAAACCCCCAATATTAAAGCAATAATGTGTTTGAAAATTTCATAACAACTCCTCATAATTTAATATTTCATCCTCACATTATATTTGAACAGATTATGTTATCATAAAATCATTGCTTTATATATGATTAAAGCGGACATTCATTTACTATATCTGTTTCTTGACTATTATAAAACGAATTTGATTCATCATATATGTTTTGTCCGTCTGTTGTCAATATTTTATATGAACCTTCAAGGAAAACAGTATTACCAAAATGGTCTATTGAATAAAAATCATTTTCTTCAAAAGTGAATATAAATTCTTTTGCATCACCCTTTGGAATAAATTCTCTCTTGCACTTGATTAACGATTTAGTCGGAAGTTCGTAATTTGTTTTGGGATAGGTTATATAAATCTGAACTACCTCATCACAATCAAATTCACCGGAGTTTTTAATTAAGCAAGATAATTGCTTCTCTTTTGAATTGTAATCGATTTTTAATAAATCGAATTTTGTATAAGTCTTTCCGTAGCCGAAAGGATACTGCACATCACCTTTAAAATATCGGTATGTTCTGTTTCGCATGGAATAATCGCAAAAATCAGGTAAATCATCAACCGAGTTGTAAAATGTAATCGGTAATTTACCGCTTGGAGAACATTTGCCGAAAAGTATGTTAGCAATAGCCTCTCCGCCTTGTGCTCCCGGATACCAGCATTGCAAGATAGCGTTTACTCTGTTTTTATATTTTCTAAAATCTATACAGCCACCTGAAAAGTTAAGCAAAATTATCTTTTTGCCTGTATCGAGCAATTCCGCAATATATTCTTGTTGATTAAGCGGTAGTTCTATTGTTTCACGGTCACCCTGTTCACCGATATTACCGCCTCCTCCTGCAAGTGCACCACCGGCTTCTTCGCCCTCTATCGAGGAGTCAAGCCCTGTGCACATAATGATAATATCCGATTCTGCTGCAGATTTTAATGCTGTTTC
>OOAE01000298.1_pt1 | contig 51077 bp, 40 predicted proteins | sample 1671271 | NCBI WGS metagenome assembly OOAE01 (sample SAMN06348139, study PRJEB24527) | human gut metagenome | biome: human gut; feature: ankylosing spondylitis patient; material: feces | host: Homo sapiens | place: China | collected 2015-10 | reverse complement strand
ACTTGCATGTGTTAAGCCTGTAGCTAGCGTTCATCCTGAGCCAGGATCAAACTCTACATTGTAAAATATTTTGCCAACTTTAATAAGCCGAACTAAGCCTTACTAGGCCGAGCTAAGCATACTAACGTTGTTTGTTTGTATCTGTTCAGAACGAGCTTCCATTTTTAAGTTTAAAGTCAAACAAACTTGACGGTTCGTTTTTCTTCTACCCAAGAACGATTGTTCATCGTTCTCGCTTCTTGTACTACTTCTGTCTTATGTAAATCTTTTCAAAGAACTCTTGTTTCTGTTCGCTTCCTGTTTCGCTCCGCATCTCTCACGTTTGCTTGAGATGCCGTTGCTATTTGAAAGCGGATGCAAAGGTATAGCTTTTTTGCAAACCACCAAAACTTTTGAAGAAAAAAGTTGGAATTTTACGCCCGTTTTAACAGTTGTTTACAATTTAAACACTATATTGTGGACGCACACATTATATTATTATACGCGCGAGAAATACTATCAAAAGACAGCAGTAGAAAGCTCGTGTTATTGCCACGCTACGGCAATGTTGTTTTTGTGCTACGGCAATATTGTTTGAGTGCTACGGCAACATTGTTTTAGTGCTACGAAAATATCAACCAATGTAATACATGAAATAACACAGCACAATAATAAATATGTAGAGCTATTTGCTCATATCATTTTTTTGCCGTAAATTTGCACTACTCGTGTGCCACCATGCGCACTAAAAACCGAAGAAAACAAAACATTCACATAAAACCTAAAAAAACAAATCTATGAACAAGTATCCAAAAATTGGTATTCGCCCCACCATCGACGGTCGTCAGGGTGGCGTTCGCGAGAGTCTTGAAGAGAAGACAATGAACCTTGCACGTTCGGTTGCAAAGCTTATCACAGAAAACTTACGCAACGGTGACGGCTCACCCGTGGAGTGTGTCATCGCTGACACTACAATAGGACGCGTCGGAGAGAGTGCAGCCTGCGCCGAGAAGTTTGAGCGCGAGGGCGTTGGCTCTACCATCACTGTCACATCATGCTGGTGCTACGGTGCTGAGACAATGGACATGAACCCGCACTGGCCGAAGGCTGTATGGGGCTTCAACGGCACGGAGCGTCCGGGCGCAGTATATCTGGCAGCCGTGCTCGCTGCTCACGCACAGAAGGGTCTGCCCGCATTCGGCATCTACGGACACGACGTGCAGGACCTCGCTGACGACTCTATACCGGCTGACGTAGCTGAGAAGATTCTGCGCTTCGCACGCGCTGCTCAGGCAGTGGCTACAATGCGCGGCAAGTCGTACCTCTCTATGGGTTCGGCATGTATGGGTATCGCAGGCTCTATCGTCGACCCGAACTTCTTCCAGGAGTATCTCGGCATGCGCAACGAGAGCGTTGACCTCACCGAGATTATCCGCCGCATGACAGAAGGCATCTACGACCACGTAGAGTTTGAGAAGGCTATGGAGTGGACACGCGAGAACTGCATGACCAACGAGGGCGAGGACATCGCTAACCGCCCCGAGAAGGCAAAGACACGCGAGCAGAAGGACCAGGACTGGGAGTTCATCGTGAAGATGATGATGATCATGAAGGACCTCATGCACGGCAACCCGCGCCTCGCCGAGCTCGGCTACAAGGAGGAGGCTATCGGACACAACGCCATCGCAGGCGGTTTCCAGGGCCAGCGCCAATGGACCGACTTCTACCCGAACGGCGACTATCCTGAAGCACTCATGAACACCTCGTTCGACTGGAACGGTCTGCGCGAGCCTATCACACTGGCTACGGAGAACGATGCTGGCAACGGCGTGGCTATGCTCTTCAACCACCTGCTCACGGGCAGAGCACAAATCTTCTCTGACGTGCGTACATACTGGAGCCCAGAGGCTGTGAAGCGCGTTACTGGCAAGGAGCTTACCGGTATGGCAGCTAACGGTATCATCCACCTCATCAACTCGGGTGCAACAACACTCGACGGCTCTGGCGCAGCTACTGACGCAGAGGGCAAACCAGTGATGAAGCACTTCTGGGAGATGACAGACAAGGATGTAGACGCTTGCCTCCAGGCTACCACATGGTATCCGGCTAACCGCGACTACTTCCGCGGCGGCGGTTTCTCTTCAAACTTCCTCACACGCGGCGGTATGCCCGTAACAATGGTTCGTCTGAACCTCGTGAAGGGACTCGGTCCGGTTCTGCAGCTCGCTGAGGGATGGACCGTAGACGTTGACCCCGAAATACACGCTGTTCTCGACAAGCGCACCGACCCGACATGGCCTACCACATGGTTCGTTCCACGCCTCACCGACAAGGCTCCGTTCAAGGACGTTTACTCTGTGATGAACAACTGGGGTGCTAACCACGGTGCCATCACTTACGGACACGTAGGTGCCGACCTCATCACGCTCTGCTCTATGCTCCGCATTCCAGTTTGTATGCACAACGTGGAGGACGAGAAGATCTTCCGTCCTGCTTCATGGAACGCATTCGGCATGGATAAGGAGGGCGCAGACTTCCGCGCTTGCAAGAACTACGGACCGATTTATAAATAAACAAAATGACAAGAAGATTTATCCTCAACGAAGTATCTTACTTCGGCCCCGGCGCACGCAAGGAGTTGCCTGGCGAAATACGCCGTCTCGGTTTGCACAAGGCACTTGTTTGCACCGATAAAGACCTTATTAAGTTTGGTGTTGCACAGAAAGTGCTCGACGTGCTCGACGAGGCACAGATACCATACGAGGTGTTCAGCGAGATAAAGCAGAACCCGACCGTAAAGAACGTGAAACTCGGACTGGAAGCATTCGCCAAGTCGGGTGCCGACTTCCTGCTCGCCATCGGCGGCGGTTCGAGCATCGACACATCGAAGGCCATCGGCATCATCACCAACAACCCTGAGTTTGCCGACGTGGTTTCGCTCGAAGGCGTTGCCGACACCAAGCACAAGTCGGTGCCAATCATCGCTCTGCCTACAACAGCCGGCACAGCAGCCGAGGTGACCATCAACTACGTAATCACCGACGAGGAGAACGAAAAGAAGATGGTATGCGTCGACCCTAACGACATCCCCGCTATCGCCATCGTAGACGCAGAGCTGATGTACACGCTGCCGCGCTCGCTCACCGCAGCTACCGGTCTCGACGCACTCACTCACGCCATCGAGGGCCTCATCACAAAGGGCGCTTGGGAGATGAGCGACATGTTCGAGATTAAGGCTATCGAGATGATCGCACGCCACCTTGAGACAGCCGTTAACGAGCCGTCCAACCCCGAGGCTCGCGACGGAATGGCTGTGGCACAGTACGTGGCAGGCATGGCATTCTCTAACGTTGGTCTGGGCGCAGTACACGGCATGGCTCACCCGCTCGGCGCTATCTTCGACATTCCGCACGGCGTGGCTAACGCTCTGCTCCTGCCTATCGTGATGGAGTTCAACGCTCCTGCAGCGCTTGACAAGTACGTCACAATCGCAAAGGCGATGAACGCTTACAAGGAAGGCATGACTCGCGAAGAGGCTGCCGAAGCTGCCGTTGACGCAGTGCGCCAGCTCAGCATCCGCGTAGGCATTCCGCAGCACCTCGCTGAGCTCGGCATCAAGGAGACAGACCTGCCACGTCTGGCTAAGGCAGCCTTCGCTGACGTCTGCACACCGGGCAACCCACGCGACATCACCGAAGAGGACATCCTCGAACTCTACAAGAAAGCGTTTTAATAAAGAAAAAAACAATGATACAGGATTATCAGATACAGGAATTTATGCGTCAGGCTCACCGCGTAGGCGATGCAGGCTTGACATTGTGCTCAAGTGGCAACATCTCATGGCGCATCGGCGACGAAGCGCTCGTTTCAGGCACAGGCTCATGGGTGCCGACACTTCCGAAAGAGAAGGTGGCTATATGTCGCATCAGCGACGGCGAAGTGCTCAACGGCGTGAAGCCTTCAATGGAGAGCGGCTTCCACCTCGGCGTGCTCCGCGAGCGCCCCGACTGCGACGTAGTGCTCCACTTCCAGTCGAAGTACGCAACCGTAGTGTCGTGCATGACCGAGACACCGAAGGACTTCAACGTAACAGCCGAGGTGCCGTGCCACGTAGGTCGCGAGATACCGGTCATCCCCTACTTCCGCCCAGGCTCACCAGAGCTTGCCGAGGCTGTTAAGGCTGCGCTCAAAGACCACAACTCTGCACTCATGCTAAAGCATGGCCAGGTGGTTTGCGGCAAGACCTTCGACGAGGTGTTCGAGCGCGCAATGTTCTTCGAGATGGCATGTCGCATCATCGTGCTCAGCGGTGGCAAGTATAACACGCTGACCAACGAGGAGATTGATGACCTTGAAAGCTACGTGTTGGGAAAGAAGGGATAAAAAGATGGTGAGGTGGTGAGATGGTGAGGTGGTGTGATGGTGAGATGGTGTGATGGTGTGATGGTGAGATGGTGACAATAGCAACATCTAATCTCAACACCTCAACACCTCAACACCTCACCACATCAACACCTCACCACATCAACACCTCACCACATCAACCTTATCAATATGACTTATTTAGCTATCGACTTCGGCGGCGGCTCAGGACGAGTCGTCGCCGGAACTATTACAACCGAAGGCGGAAAGAAGCAGCTCACCATGCAGCTTGTACACCGCTTCCAGAACCGACAGGTGCGCCTCGGCGAGCACGTCTACTGGGACTTCCCTGCCCTCTTCGAGGACATGAAGACCGGACTGCGCAAGGCGGCACAGCTCGGGCTGAAGGTGTCGGGCATCGCCGTGGACACATGGGGTGTCGACTTCGGACTCATCGACCGCAACGGCGACCTCATCGGCAACCCCGTCTGCTACCGCGACGCACGCACACAGGGCATGGCTGACGAATTCTTTGCCGACACCGACCGCACAGCTCACTATAGCGTGAACGGCACGCAGGTGATGGAGATAAACACGCTGTTCCAGCTCCTGAGTCTCAAGAAAGCCAACTCGCCGCAGCTGCAGATAGCCGACAAGCTGCTCTTCACGCCCGACCTCTTCTCCTACTTCCTCACCAGCGAGGCGAACACCGAGTATACCATAGCCTCAACATCCGAGATGCTCAACGCCACGACACGCGACTGGGACTGGGAACTTATCGACCGTCTCCAGCTGCCGCGCCACCTCTTCTGCCCCATCGTTATGCCGGGCACCGTGCGCGGAAAACTGCGCAAGGACATAGCCGAGGAGACTGGACTGGGCGAAGTAGACGTGATAGCAGTCGGCTCGCACGACACGGCAAGTGCCGTAGCGGCAGTTCCGGCTAAGGACGATGAAAGCCCCGTGGCGTTCATCAGCTCCGGAACATGGTCGCTGTTAGGCGTAGAACTTGACCAGCCGATACTCACCGAAGAGGCACGCCGCGCCGAGTTCACCAACGAAGGCGGCATAGGCGGCAAGATCACGTTCCTGCAGAACATCACCGGACTGTGGTTCCTGCAGCGTCTTATGGCAGAATGGAAGGAAGAAGGCGACGAACAGCAGTATGACACGCTGCTCGCTGCTGCCGCAGAAGCGGAGATAAAGACCGTGATACCGGTAGACGCAAAGGAGTTTCAGAACCCCAAGTCGATGCAGACTGCCATCTGCGACTATTGCGCAGAGCACGCACTCGAAGTGCCGCAGTCGAAGGGTGCCACAACGCGCGTCGTACTGCAGTCGCTCGCAGCGAAGTATGCCGAGGCAACGGCACACCTCAACGCGATGCTGCCCAAGCCGATACAGAAACTGCACATCATCGGCGGCGGATCGCAGAACAAACTACTCAACCGTCTTACAGAAGAAGCACTCGGCGTGCCCGTGGAGGCAGGACCCGTAGAGGCAACAGCCATAGGCAACATACTCTGCCAGGCACTCGCCAAGGGCGAAGTGAAATCGGTGGCAGAGATGCGTAAAATTGAAATCTAAACAAAGCAAATGAAACAACCTATTCTATCAAAGGACGGCGTGAGCTACATCGTCCCGTTCATCCTCATCACGTCGTGCTTCGCCCTGTGGGGCTTCGCCAACGACATCACCAATCCGATGGTGAAGGCGTTCTCTAAGATTTTCCGCATGTCGGCGACAGACGGCGCACTCGTCCAGGTGGCGTTCTACGGCGGCTACTTCGCCATGGCGTTCCCGGCAGCCATGTTCATACGCCGCTACAGCTACAAGGCAGGCGTGCTCGTCGGACTCGGACTGTATGCGCTCGGCGCCCTGCTGTTCTATCCGGCTAAGATGACGGGCGAATACTATCCGTTCCTCGCAGCCTACTTCATCCTCACATGCGGATTGTCGTTCCTCGAGACATCGTCGAACCCGTACATCCTCTCAATGGGAACCGAAGAGACGGCAACACGCCGACTGAACCTTGCGCAGTCGTTCAACCCGATGGGCTCGCTGCTGGGCATGTTCGTGGCGATGAACTTCATCCAGGCGAAGCTCAATCCGCTTGATACGGCAGCACGCGCACAGCTAAACGAGGCGGAGTTTGCAGCGGTGAAGGAGAGCGACCTGAGTGTTCTGATTGCTCCATACCTTGCCATTGGCATCGTTATCTTCGCCATGTTCATGCTCATCCTCATCAAGAAGATGCCTCACAACGGCGACAAGAACCACGACATCAACTTCGTGCCCACGCTGCGCCGCATCTTCTCGCTGCCCCACTACCGAGAGGGTGTCATAGCGCAGTTCTTCTACGTCGGCGTACAAATCATGTGCTGGACCTTCATCATCCAGTACGGCACGCCAATCCTCATGGCTGAGGGCATGACGGAGCAGGCAGCCGAAGTGATGTCGCAACAGTACAACATCATCGCGATGGTCATCTTCTGTTGCTCGCGCTTCATCTGCACGTTCCTCCTTCGCTATATCAACACAGGACAGCTGCTTATGATACTCGCCATTGCAGGCGGCGCACTCGTATGTGGTGTGATTTTCATGCACAACATCTACGGTCTGTACTGTCTCGTAGGCGTAAGCGCATGTATGTCGCTCATGTTCCCGACCATCTACGGCATTGCCCTTACTGGCTTGGGCGACGATGCGAAGTTTGGCGCAGCAGGTCTCATCATGTCCATCCTCGGCGGTAGCGTTCTTCCTCCGCTCCAGGCTTCCATCATCGACCGTGGCGAGCTGTTCGGTATGCCAGCCGTGAACGTCTCGTTCGTACTGCCGTTCATCTGCTTCGTCGTTATCGCCATCTACGGACAGCGCACGTACATGAGAAGCAAGAACAAGCTGAAAGGATAACACATCATTCCATAACAAAAGCCATTGCAACAACTGATGCAATGGCTTTTTTGTTGCTTTTCGCTAAAACACATAGCATCCTCATCGGTCGTTACGAACATTTATAACACGTATATATTAATTTCTTTTAATAAAATTTTGGTTAAACAATATTATTTTATACTTTTGCACGGATTTTCCAACATTTGTCTGACAAAGCAAGAATTAACTATAACGAAACGATAAAAACATTCAAAGAAAAGCAACATGAAACTATTTAAGCGAGCTCTTACATTAACTATCCTTGCTATTTTCACAATGTATAGTCACGCCCAATCAATAGATGAGATTAAGAAGAATTCGAATTACATTTGGGGTGAAGGTAATGGCACAACAATGAGTGATGCCGAAGGAGAAGCACTACGCCAAATGAGCGTGCAGATATCTGTCTCGGTGTACAACTCCTCTTACGACGAAGAGAGCAACGACAACAGCGTGCAGAAAGCAGTGCTTCAATCGGTAAGTTCAGCAAAGTTCACTAATGTACAGATGCGCGTACTGGAAGAAGAACCAAACGCAAAAGTCTTCTGCTTCATGCCGCGTAGCGAGGTTAAGAAGATGTTCGAGAAGCGTGCAAACCACATTGTCAACATGGTGGACGCAGGAAAGACGGCCGAGAGTCGTATGATGATTGATGAAGCTCTCCGAAACTACTACTGGGCTTTGGTTTTAGCAAAGACGACGCCCGAACCCGTAGAGATAGAGTTTAACGACAAGAAGGGTGAGGCAACCTCTTTGTTACCGATAAAGATAAAGTCGGTACTTGCAATGATTAATGCAAGCGTTGAGGAAATCCAAGACAACAAGAATATAATTCTCGGTTTCACATACAATGGTAAGCCCGTGTCATCATTGAACTTCAAATATAACGACGGCCAAAGCATTGTTGGTCCGATAGTAGCACGCGACGGCATTGGCGAAGCATCGATGGCATCGATACCTGCCGACGGAAAGCTACATCTCACATACGAGCTACGTTTCCGCAACGAGGTAGACCCCACCGACTCGGACATAGCAGGCGCATTCAACGCCGGTATTCTCCCAAACATCAACTCTTCTGTAGCCATCGCAATAAAAAGCAACAGCAAGAAGAAAGCCGCAGCGCCCGTGCTTGCATCTGCCGAGATGCTTGCGGCTCAACCCACAAACGACAAACGTTCTATAGCCATGCAGAACGCCGACAACACCGACGATTTGCAAAAGGCTGTGCTCGCCGTAGAGGCAGCCATATCATCAAACAATCCAAAGTCGGCTTTCAACTATTTCACACCTGAAGGCTACACGCTCTTCGCCAACCTTATGGCAAAGAATGGCAAGGTGACCCTTGTGGGCAAAGCCCAAGGCCACAACTTCATCATCGCCGATGGCTACATCATTGGAAGAGCCACAAACATCAAACGACAGTTCCGCAACGGCAAGGCGTTCATGGAAAAACTGGTTTACAGATTCAACCCCGAATCGAGAAAGATAGAGTCGGTGGCATTCGCACTGACACAGCGTGCCGAGAATGACATTATGAACGCAGCCGCATCGTGGCCAGAAGTGTCGCGTTGGGCAATCCTCAACTTCATGGAAGACTACCAAACGGCTTTCGCTCTGAAACGCACCGATTATATCAATAGCATCTTCTCTGACGATGCACTCATCATCACAGGTACCATACTGAAGAAATTGAACAACGCTGAGAGAGCATTCGACCGCAGCAAGTCGCTCGACCTTGGCGGACCGAAAGACATTGCCTATAGCCAGCTCTCAAAGACAGAGTACATCGATCGTTTGCGAAAGATATTCAGCACTCGCGAATACGTACACTTGCAGTTCGAGGACAATGTAACAAGAATGATTGACCTCCCTGCCATTAACGGCATAAACAAGGGAGCTGCGTTTGGCATCGAAATAAAGCAACGCTACGAGTCGACAGGCTATTCGGATGACGGCTATCTCACAATGGTGTTCGACACACGCGGAAAGCTACCTATAATACACGTACGTCTGTGGCAGCCCGACAAGAACAATATGATGTCGCTACAGGAGTTCATTTCACGATTTAATAAATAAAAGTCAAAATAAAACTATGATTAAACGATTATTCTTATTTGTGTTAGTATGCGTAATGCATACTGCTATGTATGCACAGACCGACACACAGAGCAAGGCACAGATGGTGTTCAGCAACGACTTCCACGACGCATCAGGACAGTTGGGCAATCTCACTGCACACTTCATCACCGAGAAGACATGGACAGACATGAATGGCGAGATTGGTGCTATCGTGCGTATTAAAGTGACGGGTATGTCAGTTTCGGAGATGTCAAAACTGAAAGTGATCGGTTCTGCCAACGCAAGTGTACACGACACCCAGTTCCTGGAGAACGAGCAAGAATGGATTGTCCCCCTCTCTAAGGGCACCAACATGTGGCTGGAGATGAGTCATCCGACATACGGCAAGAGTACTCGTCTTTCGTTGCCAAAGCTGAAAGAGAAATGTATGTACGACGTGACACTCGTGAACAACCGCACTACTACAATTGTTGTACACTCGTTGCCCGACGGTGCAGACGTGTATCTTGACGGCAATCACCACGGCAAGACTCCATGCGAGATTTCAGAGCAGCGCTTTGGCAAGCACGACCTTAAGCTGATGTACGGCTCTAAGACTAAGGAGGTAAAGATTGATGTGGAAGAGGGTCACACCTTCTTCGACGATTTCGACTTCCGTGAGCGTCGCAACATCAACATCATCAGCTCGGAGGACAACACTACTATCTACATCGACAACCAACTCATCGGTCAGGCACCGATACACAACTATGAAGTGCTTGTAGGTCCGCACACGTTCAAGGCTATTCGCACGGGTTCGAAGGGATACAACGACACGCAGATTGACGAGCAGACTATCGACATCTCTTCGCAGACAGAGATTAAGCTCTACCCTATCAAGAAAGGTAATGTGCAGGTACTCACAAGATATGCCGGTAAACCAGTATACGCAGAACTTGTCGTAGACAACAAAGACAAGTACACCAGTGAGCCGAGCTACAAGGTGAACCTTCCCTACGGCACCCACTCGTTCAGAGTGTCGTACAATGGCAAGTCGAAGGAGAAGTTCATCAACGTAAACAAGCCTGAGCAGACACAGGTGTTCAAGCTTAGTGCGAAGAACGATGTCGTATGGCCGTGGCAGCGCGAGTACGACATAGCACCGGTGGGATTCTCTCTGGCTTATGTCTACAAGCAGCTTGTAACAACGGGCGAAGGACAGAAACTGAAGGAGAACGGTGTCTGGCCGGACGGAAAGGGAAAGACTCTGAAGGGTATGCAAGCAGGTCTGCACTTCCAGCCGTGCTTCAAGTTTGGTTTGGGTCTTTACACTGGTTTATTCTACGAGCTATATGTGTCGACAAGCAAGAAGTACGACTATGACATGTTCATAGAGCATTGTGCTTATGTGCCCGTCCACCTGTACTATCGTATTCCTTTCGGCAGAAAAGTGGCGTTGTCGGTACACGGAGGTTTGGGCTTCAACTATGTCATCCACGGTGCTTTCTCTGCCAAGGACGAAGATATTGAGGATTATACAGACTTCTATGAAGAGGACGGTTTCCCAAAGAAGTTCAACATGGCTATGGAGGTTGGCGCAGGCTTGCGCTTAGGCAACTTCCAACTTAACTTCCAGTACGGCAAGGGCTTGAACGACCACAAATCATACAGTTCGCAGGGCGACTTCAAGACTATCCAGAACAAGTACACCTTTGGTGTTTCGTATATGTTCAGCGCTGAATAAAATGAAAAAAATCAATCACATCATAATTTCTCTTCTTAATATCATAAGTCTCACGGCTTGTGATAGTAAAGATGAGTATTATATCAACGATAAAGACCTACCGACCCCTAATGTTAAAGAATTAGGGATAAAACCCATAGCACGTTACGACTATAGCTATATAGAAGAGAACTCAACAACAGAAACCTATAGATATAGATACTCTAAAGACAATCGGCTAAATAAGCTCGAAGGTCAAAAATGGACATCAGTAATGTCTCCACTCTGTTTTAAAAAAAATGGTGGTAAATCCAAAATCACTAACTTCAAATTGAACAATCATGGTTGTGCTACATATTATGAACTACGAGTATCAGACGTGCTCAATACAGAGTATCATATAACATATGATGAACAAAACCGCATTAGCACAATCAAAACAATCGCCCATATTGGAGGCTATGCGGAGACTGAATATAAATACACAAGGGATATAGATGGTAGAATCAATTCCATTTTGACATACTCAAACAACAAATGTATAGGAACAACAACATTCTCATACGCATCACCAGCAACTAAAAACGACACAGGTCTTTTTTTGGAAAATATCCTTAATGAATATCCATTCTTAGCTGCTACGGGACTATTAGGATGTCCATCGCCATACCTTCCTCAAAAATGCATTACCACAGAAGCTTCTAAAAAAGGTACTATCAGTATGTCTGCTACATACGAATATAGTAAGAAAGACAACTATATTATACAAATTATCGAAAAGTGGAAATGGGACAATTTAAGTTGGATTTACATACACAACTTCACATATAAAGGTCTATATCTTAACGATACAGACGACAATCAGAAGCCGCTGGGCGAAAGGAAGTGCATCGGTTCGCCCGTGATGGGGTGACGGAACGTGAGTTCGGCGGCGTGTAGATACATACGGTCGGCACGCTCGATGCCGTAGAGGGGGTCGCCAAGAATAGGACAGGCGAGTCCTTGCGGATGGGCGCAATGCACTCGGAGTTGATGCGTACGACCGGTTTTAGGATAAAGGTGGACAAGGGTTAAGCTCTTGTCCGCCTTTTTTGTTGTGTACGCCACGGCAGTATTCGCATCCGCTGCCCTCACCTCTACTATATTATATAATGTTAGTGCGGGCTTGCCGTGCTCCATGTCCACACGCTGACGCGGACGGTCGTTGATGTCGGCGATGAGGGGCAGAGAGATGCAGCCCGATGAATACTTGGCAAATTGAATAGCAAACGGTTCAAGTCGTAGGAGGCTACGGCATTCTTGCCGTAGCCCTTGACCACTGAAAGACAAATTGCTACAACTATTTGCAATGGCTACGGCAGGAATGCCGTAGCCTCCTACAATATGCTTCGGCACGCCGCTGAGCACAGCCTCGTAGCGCTTCACGGTCTCGCGACTGGCGAACTGACGCTGCAACTCTACATACGCCTCCTCGGTGCGGGCAAGCACAAGCAATCCACTCGTGTCCATGTCGAGACGATGGGCGGCTTTGAGGAATTTTGAGTTTTGAGTTTTGAGTTTTGAATTGTTTGCGAAGTATTCTTCTACGCTGATATTCGCCGAGTCAGAGAATTCCGACCTCACGCTCTCCGCCTTACCCGGCACCGACAGCATACCTGCCGGCTTGTCAACCACAAGGATATACTCGTCTGCGTACAGCACGCGCGGCTCGGCGGTGTGCCGCTTCTGCGCGAGCGGATTGGGGGCTACGTCCAGCCCCTTGAGCATGTGCGTGAGTATGGGCAGACACTTCGAGCGACACGCCGGATAGTAGTGCAGATGGTGTCTTATCTCCGACACCGGCGACTCGCCCCACCAGAACTCCGCCATGCAGACGGGGCGCAGGCGGTGCTGATAGGCGTATTGCAGGAGCTTCGGTGCACAGCAGTCGCCGGCTCCGGCTGGGGGCATGGCGTGCGTGTACTCGCGGAAGATGTCGATGAGGTCGCGCTCCTCGCCCTTGGCGTTGAGCATACGATAAGCCGCGAAGAGCCAACGCTGCAGCTCGTCGCTCATCTGCTTGCGCTTGCGATGAAGCGACTTCAAGAGTGTGGCGTGTGGATTGTGGAATGCTGATTCGGCTTGCTCCATCGCCTTGCGACGGCGACGCAGCTCAGCCTTCATAAACTGGCTCTCGCGTACCATCTCCGCTTGCTCCTCCTCGCTCAGCGACTCGCCACTCTTGCGGCGTGCGTCGCGGCGTGCCTTGGCTACATCCACCTCCACCTTGAACGCTTCCACTTCAGCCTGCAATCGTTTCGTCATCTCCTCATGCTGCGCCACGCTTTGCAGATACTGTGGGTCGTGTTCGATGGCACTAATCTCACGGTTGATGGCACTAATCTCGCGCTCCGTGCGCTTGAAATGTCCGTCGGGCTGCTGCGCGTCGAACACTGGCGGCACGAAGTATTGCCAGTCGTTCCTGCCTCCGAGCAGACCCGAATAGGCAGCGAGAAATCCGCGCTGTAATGCACCCTCCTCGTCTTTATACTCCACAACGAGCACACCGAACATCTTTCCGCAACCCTTCTCCGCACTCATCAGACCTGTCGTGGCGATATAGTGCTGAAGTTCCTCAGAGGCAGCCTCAGCAAGCGGATCTACGTCGTAGCAGAACGGATAGGTGAACTGACGGGGTGAAGGGATGGAAGTGGAAAGAGCGTGGAACATATGTTGAATGTTGAATGTTGAATTGATTGCAAAGTTATTGAATTTTACAAATTGTAGGGCATAACACATCGGTTTTTCGATAATTTTATCTACATTTGCATTATTGAATACCCAAGACTAAACACCTCAATTCAATATCCGAAAGGTAACAATTAAAAATTAACAATTAATAATTAAACATTATAGCAATGAGTACACTCAAAAAAGACTTCGCCTCTAAGCTTCTCGAAGTAAAGGCAATCAAGCTTCAGCCCAACGATCCGTTCACATGGGCATCAGGTTGGAAATCTCCATTCTACTGCGACAACCGCAAGACTCTTTCGTTCCCTTGGTTGCGCTCATACGTTAAGCTCGAACTCGTACACACCATCCTCGAGCACTTCCCCGAGGCAGAGGCTGTGGCAGGCGTAGCTACCGGCGCTATCGCTCAGGGCGCGCTGGTTGCCGACGAGCTCAACTTCCCGTACGTTTACGTGCGCTCTAAGGCTAAGGACCACGGTATGCAGAACCTCATCGAGGGCGAACTGCCGGCTGGTGCCAAGGTAGTTGTTGTAGAAGACCTCATCTCTACTGGCGGCAGCTCGCTGAAGGCTGTTGCGGCTCTGCGCGAGGCAGGCTACCAGGTAGTGGGCATGGTGGCATCGTACACCTACGGCTTCCCCGTTGCGGCTCAGGCTTTCGCCGAGGCTGACGTGCGCCTTGAGACCCTCACCGACTACGACCACGTCGTAGAGCAGGCTCTTGAGACTGGCTACATCAAGAACGAGGACGTGGAGCTGCTGCACGAGTGGCGCAAAGACCCGGCTAACTGGAAGAAGTAATAAGATGGTGTGGTGGTGAGATGGTGATGTGGTGACATTAGCTATGCAAATCTCAACACATTTCTCAACATCTCACCATCTCAACACCTCAACATTTTTCGAAGAAAAAACACATGACAACATTCGAAAGTACAATACGACAGATCAACTATCCGCAGCAGAATGTCTACAACAAGCTCAGCGACCTCAGCAACCTGCAGGCGCTGAAGGAACGCTACGAGCAGATGAAGGACACGATGCCGGAGGAGGCGCGCCAGCAGGCGGAGAAGATTAAGGACATGACGTTCGACTCCGACTCGCTCTCTGTCAACGTGCCGCCAGTAGGATCTATCCGCCTGCGCATCGTAGACCGCGACGAGCCGAAGTGCATCAAGTTTGAGAGCGAGCAGAGCCCCATACCGTTCAACTTCTGGATCCAGCTGCTGCCCGTCACCGCCACCACGTCGAAGATGAAGCTCACCATCAAGGCTGAGCTCAACATGTTCATCAAGCAGATGGTGAAGAAACCGCTGCAGGAGGGCATCGAGAAGATTGCCGACGTGCTGCAGATGATACAGTATTAAGCTGCATAGGAGGGTATGGCATCCTGCCATACCCACGCAGCCGGCAACGTACAGAACGATAAACGCAGTAGTAAGAGCACGCTCTGCACTTATTGGTCGTCATCGCTCTACACCATTGCTCCGAAACACGCCTACTGTCTGTATGTAAACGACACAAAGGTTGAAACAAAGTACAGCGGATTAAATCGCGCATACGGTCTCGTCATACGCCCCGTGGCAGATTAACATAAGATGAATGCTACATAGCGATAGTGGCAGATATAGAAATAGGGTATGAAAGCCACGCTTTCATACCCTATTTCCTTTTGTTCGGTCATCGTTCACCGAACGCAATCCGATCAGACGGCGAACGCAATCCGATCAGACGGCGAACGCAATCCGATCAGATTGCGTTCGCCGTCCAATGACTTAAACGCCAAGTGCACCCCTGAAGGATTACTGCATGTAGAGCTTGAGCGTCGTGGTATCATCGCCAACGTCCACGGTCTGCGTCTGCATTTCGCCCTTGCCGTTCATGTACTTAATGATGTACTGCTGGTTCTTCTCCACATTGAACGTAAGCACATCGTTCATGTCCTGCGTAGCGCCCGTGCTGCGACCACCGTAGAGCTGCTTATCGCCCTTGAACACATCGAGATTGGTAGCCACGCGGTCGCCCGAAGCCTCGGCGTGGTCCTTGTCCTTGAACACCATCACGCGCAGAGCCACGTGGCTGCCGTCGGCAGGCATGGCAGAGAGCTGCGCACGGTAGAGACTCGTATAGCGGTCGGTGACGTTCTCGGCGTGAACATAACGGATGTCTTCATCCCAAACCAACGGGAAGTAAGAACCTGTAGGCTTGAACGAAGCCGCATAGATAGCCTTGCGCACGTCCTCCTTTATAGCCTTGCCGGCATCGGTTAGGAACCACGACTGGTCGAGGTCGTCAGACGGATAATACTCCGTGAAGCGCCACTGACCGTCGATCCACACCTCGTTCCAGTTGTGGTTGCCACGGTCGTCGTGCCAAGCCGGAGTGCCAGCCACGCGCGACGGAATGCCTACGGCGCGGAACGCATCGGTAAGCAGGATTGAGAGACCCGAGCACGAAGCCATGTGCTGGCGCATCGACTCGTAAGGAGCCTGGTCGGGCTTCTCACGCTTCGTATTGTAGTCGACGAGCAGCTCGTCGCGCACGTTCTTGTTCACCGAGTCGATAGCCTCGCGCATCGTCTTGCACGGAGCCACATACTTCTTGAAGCGTTCGTAGAAGTCCTTACGCCAACTTTCGCGGTTCTCGTTCAGATTAGCGTAAGCCACCACGTCGTTCAGAAACACGCTGTCGGGCACCTCCTTAGCCCACGGAAACTCGGCGCGAGCCTTGTAGGCGTACTGCACATTCTCCAAGAGGAAGTCGGCAGAGAGCGACTTTGCGTCGCGCTCCGGCATGTACGAAATGAGGAACGCCATGCCCTCGCGTTCGTTGCGGGGCACTTCCTTCAATGCCTTCTTCAACTCCTTGGCATTGTCGCCTGCCGTGGCAATCGTCCGGTCAATCAACGCATGATACTCTTTCGGCACACCGGCATATCTGCCACTGCTACAGGCAGACAGGCCGAACGCCAAAAGCACAAGTACACTTTTTATATTCATAATACCCAATTCTTTATTACATTATATTATTATCGGCATCTGCTTATGCGCAGATGCCGATGCTTAGTAAGCACTACCCTGCATCATGCGTGCGAAGAAGTCGAAGTTGTCCTTCACAATCTTCTTGCCCTCCTCCTCACCGCCGAAGCAGTTGATACGCGCCTCGGGCAGCATATCGTGCTCGTGGAGGTAGCGGAGCATGTCGCCCGGCAGCATGAAGATGTTGCCAAAAGTGTTCGCCTTGGCATACTCGGCATCGTAGAGCGGGTTGCGTGGGTCGCAGATGAGTCGCGCCACGTTGGGGAAGTAGACCACGTTGAAGTCCGACTCGCGCACAAAGACGGTGAAGTCCATCTCCTCCTGTGGCAGCGTGAGCTGCGACACAGTCTTCTTCGGAAGTCCTACACGGTCGGTGAGGAACAGGCGCAGCATGTCGGCATTGTTGAAGTAGAACAACGGCGAGCCACTGTTCTCCTCGATGAGCTTGCGACGGTTGTCGATGCAGAGCATTGTGTTATGCTTGCGTGCCTTCTTCTCAGTGTCGAACGCCTCGGTGTTGTTCGACCAAGAGCCCTGCGAGCCGATGTAGAACTCGCCACCATACTCCACGAAGAACGCCATTGCCGACTTGCTGTCGTAACACTCCGGCTGCGGATGGCTCAAACCGTGGTCGCTGAGCGTGAACTTCTCGCCACGCAGCGACTCGAACGTCATGCTCTCGCCCTTCACGGCACCGGTGATGAGATAGAAATCGAACGGCAGATAACGCTGCGAAGCAATCTTGTCGGCAGCCTCAGCGTTGCCGTTGTTGCGCACGATGCGTGCCAGCCAGTCCTGCGGGCGCATAGCGAGCGGTTGCAGGCGGTTCTCGAACATGGCGATGCTCTCAGCCACGTTCACGGCGATGGGCGGTGGACAGTTGAGCGAGAACGAGAGACGCTGCGCCTGCTGGCGTATGAGCATCGGCGCATTCTCGTTGCACGAAGCGTAGCAAGCGAAGTACGACCACTTCATAAGATCGAGCTGAGCGTAGAAGTTCTGCGCAAACTCAGCCTTTGTAAAGAACTCCTTCAGCTCCTCGTTCACGGGCATATCCTCGAAGCGCTTATCCATGAGCGAGCACGCCGTGCGTGCAGCAGCCTCAAGAGCCGGCGTGTCGGGCGACACCACAGCCGACGGCTCGGTGCGCGTCATAAGCAACCAGATGAGGAAGCGTATGTCCTCTACGTTCGGCTCGTTGCGATAGTAGTTCTGCACGTCTACATCGTAGAAAGGCAGCTGACGACCGTACAACTCCTGGAAGCTATCGGTGAGCGCGTTCCAGATGCCGAGGTCGGAAATCATATCCTCATAATACATCGTGAGCACGATAGCAAGCTCACGCAGGTTGTCGCCTTTAAATTCTTCAATGTTCAGTTTCTCCATCAGCTCTGCCAGATCTGAAGCAAAGCGTGCGTATGCAGCATCGGTCGTTCCCTTGAGGTAAAGCGGGTGACGACGCGCGATGTCCATTGCCGGAATGCGGATTTTTGTCATATCTTTTGGTTTTTATGGTTATTATTCTTCTTTTTTATGGGGGGGGTAGCTTTGAGCCGAGACAAGGCAGCGTTTAAGCCGAACTAAGCCTCTTTAGGCCTTCCTAAGCCTTGGCAAACTAAGCCCCTTTAAGCCTTCTAAGCCGTTGTTGGCTAAGCCCTCCACGACGGGGAGGGTTGGGAGGGGCTACCCAAAGAGTTCCCTCAGCACCGCGAGCGACTTCATCTCGGGGAAGTCGGGCTGGTGCAGGCGGTAGTAGGCGAGCACTACGTCGACACAACGGTTGCGCTCCTCGCGTGTGAGGCGTAGCAAGCGCATCGTGGCGTAGCTTAGGCGCAGCAGCAAACCAATCTTCTCAGCCTCGTGAGGAGGTAGAAAGTCGGTATGAGGAGGTGCCACAGACACAAAACAACCCTCGCGCATATCGAAACAGCAACCGCTGGTAGCATCCTCCACGTTAGGATAGAAGCCTAAGAAGCGCGTGAGGTGCAACATATATATAATGTGGAAATTGGCGAAACTGCCATCACAGGCATCCAACCACCGCACACTATGCTCAATGAAGGCATACAGGGCAGGGTCGGCTTGCTCAGAACGCGTGACGTAAATGGTGAACTCAGCCGCAAACAGGGCTATCGACAGCTTAGCCATATCGAAGGGCAACGAGCGAAACGGGAAAGTCACCGCAGCCGAGCGCAACTTATGCAAGCGCTGCGTAGCACGGTAGTCGAACTCGATGTCGAGGATGGTAAGCGGTTGGAAGTACTGCTTCTTTATGCCCGCACGCCCCTGACGCGGTATGCGCTGTATGAAAGAGAGACGACCACGCCCTTCGGTGTACATATCCACAATCATTTGCGACTCGCCGTATTTCAATGAGTTAAGCACTATTGCGCGCGTTTTTTCCAGCATTTTTTGATTGTTTTGGTCTATTTAAGGGCAAAATTAATGAAAAAAGCACTATTTAAAGAAAAAAGAACAAAGAAAATTTGGTGGGTTTAAAATAAAGCAGTACCTTTGCATCCGCAAAAATGCAAGTAGTGTTGGTCCCTTCGTCTATCGGTTAGGACGAGAGATTTTCATTCTCTAAAGAGGAGTTCGACTCTCCTAGGGACTACAATAAAAAATAAAAAACTGAAAAAACAAGATGGCAAACCACAAATCATCACTTAAGAGAATCCGTCAGGACAAGGTTAAGGCTTTGCACAACAGATACTACGCAAAGACTATGCGTAATGCAGTTCGCAAGCTGCGCGCAATGACGGACAAGGAAGAGGCAGTAAAGCTCTATCCTTCTGTTCAGAAAATGCTGGACAAGTTGGCAAAGACTAACATTATCCACAAGAACAAAGCTGCAAACTTGAAGTCAAGTTTGTGTCTGCATATCAGCAAGCTCGGCTAAGAGCGTGTTGACAGAACCCCATACTAAGGTCATACTTCAAACGAAGTGTGACCTTTTTTTTGTTTGCGCATTTTTAAGCCTTAATATTTCCGTAAGTCACGGAAAATTAGTACTTTTGTAGTCCAAACATAGATAATCGAAAATGGCAGAAATACAAAACACCGAGAACAACTACTCGGCAAGTAACATACAAGTTCTGGAAGGACTTGAGGCCGTGCGCAAGCGTCCGGCAATGTACATCGGCGACATCAGCGAAAAGGGTCTGCATCACCTCGTGAACGAGACCGTTGACAACTCTATTGACGAGGCAATGGCAGGCTATTGCACTGACATCGAGGTGACAATCAACGAAGACGAATCGATCACCGTTCAGGACAACGGTCGAGGCATCCCCGTAGACATGCACGCCAAGCTGCACAAGTCGGCTCTGGAGGTCGTAATGACAGTGCTCCACGCCGGCGGTAAGTTCGACAAGGGTTCATACAAGGTCAGCGGTGGTCTGCACGGTGTGGGTGTGAGCTGCGTAAACGCACTCTCGACACGTATGAAGTCGCAGGTGTTCCGCGACGGAAAGATATACCAGCAGGAGTACGAGAAGGGCAAGCCGCTCTACCCCGTCAAGGTGGTAGGCGAGACCGACAAGCGCGGTACACGCCAGCAGTTCTGGCCCGACCCAACAGTGTTCACCACAACCCACTACCAGTGGGACATCATCGCACGCCGTATGCGCGAGCTTGCGTTCCTCAACGCCGGCATCCGCATCACTCTGCGCGACATGCGCCCCAACGAAGAGGGCAAGACACGCGAAGAGGTGTTCCACGCTAAGGACGGACTTAAGGAGTTCGTGCGCTACGTAGACCGCCACCGCACACACCTCTTCGACGACGTAATCTATCTGAAGACAGAGAAGCAGGGCATACCTATCGAAGTGGCAGTGATGTACAACACCGACTACTCGGAGAACATCCACTCGTACGTAAACAACATCAACACCATAGAGGGCGGTACACACCTCACCGGTTTCCGCGCAGCCCTCACACGCACCCTGAAGACTTACGCCGACAACGACCCTGCTATCTCGAAGCAGATTGAGAAGGCGAAGATAGAAATCGCAGGCGAAGACTTCCGCGAAGGACTCACAGCCGTAATCTCGATCAAGGTGGCAGAGCCACAGTTCGAGGGTCAGACAAAGACCAAGCTCGGCAATAGCGAGGTGGCTGGTGCCGTGCAGCAGGCTGTAGGCGAGGCTCTCACCAACTATCTTGAGGAGAACCCGAAGGAGGCGAAGATGATATGCGACAAGGTTATCCTCGCAGCAACAGCGCGTATCGCAGCACGCAAGGCTCGCGAGAGCGTACAGCGCAAGAACCCGATGACTGGTGGCGGACTCCCCGGCAAGCTCGCCGACTGCTCTAACCGCGACCCGAAGAAGTGCGAGATATTCCTCGTCGAGGGTGACTCTGCGGGTGGCTCTGCAAAGCAGGGACGCGACCGCTACACACAGGCCATACTGCCGTTGCGCGGTAAGATCCTGAACGTAGAGAAGGTGATGTGGCATAAGGTGTTCGAGTCGGAGTCGGTGATGAACATCATCCAGAGCATCGGCGTACGCTTCGGTGTAGAGGGTGAGGACGACAAGGAAGCAAACATCGACAAGCTCCGCTACGACAAGATTATCATCATGACCGATGCCGATGTCGATGGCTCACACATCGACACACTCATCATGACACTCTTCTACCGCTTCATGCCGAAGGTTATCCAGGAGGGACACCTCTACATCGCCAATCCACCGCTCTACCTCTGCACCTACAAGAACAAGGTGAAGGAGTACTGCTACACAGATCAGCAGCGCCAGGCATTCCTCGACAAGTACGCAGGTGGCGTAGACGACGGCAAGTCGATACACACACAGCGTTACAAGGGTCTTGGTGAGATGAACGCAGAGCAGCTTTGGGAGACAACCATGGACCCGAAGACACGTCTGCTGCGCCAGGTGACTATCGAGAACGCTGCTGAGGCAGACGAGATCTTCTCAATGCTCATGGGCGACGACGTAGAACCACGCCGTAAGTTCATCGAAGAGCACGCAACATACGCTAACATTGACGCATAAACACGTCAACACACATAAAGGCTTGTACCATGAATCTTCAAGGAGTTTCGGGTACAAGCCTTTCCTTTTGAACAACAAGTAGAGGATTATAGTTTCGACACGCCCTCCACAACTAACAAGACACATAAATGCTCCGCTTAATAAATATCCTCATACTCTTCATCGCATCAGCCGCCACAGCCGCAGCCTCAACCGCCACGGCTGGCGACTTCGGTTGTCGTTGGATGTCGCACCCCGCGCCCGACGACACATCGCACGTGTGGTTTCGCCGCACGCTTGTGACAGAAGAGCAGGATATGCCACGCACAGCATACATACACGTAGCCACGACGGGGCGGTTCGTGCTCTACGTGAACGGGCGCAACGTGTCGACAGCCCTCTTCACACCTGACCGCACACCGAACGACACCACTGTCATGGCTATCAGCTACGACGTGCGCCGTTTTCTGCGCCCCGATAGCAACACCATCGCCCTACTCTACTGCCCTTCAACACGCACACGCCGACAAGTGAGCGTCAGCTTCTACGGCATCGCTGCCGACAGTTCGCACTTCGCAACGAACGATACCGACGGCTGGCTTTGTCGACATGCCGACACTTGGCAGACGCACGACGGCGGCGAAGCAATGAACCGTAACACCTACCCCTATCGCTGGACAGACACAGATCAGCCGTTAGCATTGTGGCAGGCAGTAGAGCAAATCTCAACATCGCAACACCTCAACACCACACCATCTCAACACCACACCACCACAACATCTCAACACCTCAACATCTCAACCCCTATATCCGCCGAGGACATCTGTGGCTACTCGCCCGTGCACATCAATCCACTCGTTGACAACGCTGCCCACATGCGCCGCATCTACACCCCACTCTTTACCGAACAGAGTGCCGACACACTCATAGTGCACCTCGTGCCCAACGAGCGCCACCTCATCCGCGTAACCCTACGTGGCTGTCGGCGTGGCGAGCGCATCAGCATCGGCAACCTTCACTACGTCTGTACGGGCGAGATAGATGAGCAAGCATTCGCACGCTTCACGCCCACCAGCTCCAACACAATCATCATCACCGGCGACAGCCATTTTCGGAGCGAGCAAGTGCAGGAGGTAGAAAGCATCTGTTTGTGAAGAAGCGCCACGATACGTGTTCATAGCAGCTAAGGAAACGCCCCGATATGGGGCAATCGCTTTTTAATAAAACATAATTTTCCATATATAATAATGTGTATATAGAAAAATATGCTTACTTTTGCGCCCAAATTAAAGAACAATATAGAAAATGCAAGAAAACTTAGTTATCGTCGAGAGCCCCGCAAAGGCTAAGACAATTGAGAAATTCTTGGGCGACGACTTCAAGGTGATGTCGTCATACGGTCATATCCGCGACCTTAAGAAGAAAGAACTCAGCATAGACAAAGACACGCTGCAGCCAGCTTACGTCATACCGAAGGACAAGGAGGAACTTGTGAAACGCCTCCGCGAGAATGCAAAGAAAGCCGACAAGGTGTGGCTCGCATCCGATGAGGACCGCGAAGGAGAAGCCATCTCATGGCACCTTTGCGAAGTGCTCGGACTGGACGAAGCGTCTACGAACCGCATCGTATTCCACGAAATTACAAAACCGGCAATTCTCGCAGCTATCGAGAACCCACGCCATTTGGACATGAACCTCGTTAATGCGCAGCAGGCACGCCGCGTATTGGACCGCATCGTGGGCTTCAAACTCTCGCCAGTGCTGTGGCGTAAGGTGAAGCCGGCACTCTCAGCAGGCCGTGTGCAGTCGGTAGCCGTGCGTCTCATCGTAGAGCGCGAACGCGAGATACAGCAGTTCAAGAGCGAACCCTACTACCGCATCAACGCCATCTTCGCCATCACAAACGCCGACGGATCGCAGTCGGAGGTGAAGACAGAACTCGACAAGCGTTTCTCAACACACGAGGAGGCAATCGCATTCTTGGAGAAGTGTAAGGACGCAGAGTTCAGCGTAGCCAATGTGACGAAGAAACCACTGAAGCGTATGCCCGCTCCGCCGTTCACAACCTCTACGCTGCAGCAGGAAGCAGCCCGCAAGCTCGGCTTCTCAGTGTCGCAGACCATGATGGTGGCGCAGCGTCTGTACGAAAGCGGTCTCATCACATACATGCGTACTGACAGCGTGAACCTCTCCAACCTGTGCATCGGTGCAGCGAAGGAGGAGATAATAAAGCTCTACGGCGAAGAATACAGCTCGCCGCGCAACTTCCACACTCACTCGAAGGGAGCGCAGGAGGCTCACGAGGCAATCCGCCCGACATACATGGCGAACACCACCATCGAAGGAACAGCGCAGGAGCGCCGACTCTACGACCTCATCTGGAAGCGCACCGCAGCAAGCCAGATGGCGGAGGCGCAGATTGAGAAGACTACCGTGAGCATCGCTTCGTCGAAGTTCGACGAGCGCTTCATCGCCAACGGCGAGGTAGTGAAGTTCGACGGTTTCATCAAGGTATATCGCGAGTCGACCGACGACGACGCTGACCAGCAGGACGAGTTCGCTCACAACCTACCGCCTATCAAGGAGGGCGACGTGCTCACACGCCGCGAAATTTCGTCAACAGAACGCTACTCGCAGGGCCCCACACGCTACACCGAAGCAAGCCTCGTACACAAGCTGGAGGAATTGGGCATCGGTCGTCCGTCAACATACGCACCGACAATCTCTACCATTCAGCAGCGCGAATACGTCATCAAGGGCGACAAGAAGGGCGAGGAGCGTCCGTACGTCATCGACACCCTGCGCGGCATCAAGATAACACCGACACGCAAGATGGAGTTGACCGGCAATGAGAAGGGCAAGTTGCTACCTACCGACATAGGCATCGTAGTGAACGACTTCCTCATGGAGAACTTCCCTGCTATCATGGACTACAACTTCACGGCAAAGGTAGAGCAGCAGTTCGACCAGATTGCCGACGGCAAGGAGGAGTGGACCGACATGATGAAGCACTTCGACCAGGAGTTTGAGCCGACCGTAGACAAGGTGATGAACGCCCGCTCGGAGCACAAGGCTGGCGAACGTCAGTTGGGCACCGACCCCGTAAGCGGACACCCTGTGTTCGTGAAGATTGGTCGCTACGGTCCAGTGGTGCAGATAGGCACAGCCGATGACGACGAGAAGCCACGCTTCGCGCAGATGCCTGCCGACAAGAGCATGGAGACAATCACGCTGGAGGAAGCACTCGAACTGTTCAAACTGCCACGCACCATCGGTGAATACGAGGGCAAGACCGTCACCATAGGCGCAGGACGCTTCGGTCCGTACGTGCTGCACAACAAGAAGTACGTATCGCTGCCTAAGGACGAGGACCCGATGACCGTAACACTCGACACAGCTATCAGCCTCATCGAGGAGAAGCGCAAGGCTGAGGAGCAGCGCCACCTGAAGAAGTTCGACGAAGACCCGAAGCTCGAGGTGCTCAACGGCCGCTACGGCCCGTACATAGCCTACGACGGAGCCAACTACCGCATACCGCGCGACTTGCACGAGAAGGCAGCCGAACTGACCTACGAGCAGTGCATGGACATCATCAAGAACCCACCGGCACCGAAGAAGCGCACCACAGTCAAGAAGAAATAATGACAAGAATAATCCTCATCGGCTATATGGGAGCCGGCAAGACAACCATCGGCAAGGCTCTCGCGCAGGAACTCGGCGTGCCGTTCTACGACCTCGACTGGTACATAGAGACACGTATGCGCCGCACCATAAAGCAGATATTCGACGAGAAAGGCGAGGAAGGATTTCGCCGCATCGAGCACAACATGCTGCACGAAGTGGCGGAGTTCGAGAACGTTGTCGTCTCATGCGGTGGCGGCACACCCTGCTTCTACGACAACATCGACTACATGAACTCGCAGGCGCAGGTGGTGTACCTGAAGGCATCGCCCGAAGTGCTCTACGAGCATCTGCAGATGGGACGCCGCGTGCGCCCGCTGCTGCTCGGTAAGTCGCCCGACGAGGTGAGGACGTTCATCGTGGAGCAACTCGCACAGCGCGAGGCGTTCTACTCAAAAGCTAATTATACATTAAACGTCGACTTGCTCGACAACTTCACGAAAATACAAACAACAATAGAAAACCTGAGAAAAATACTCGAGAGATGAAGAAATGGACCATTGATGATTCACGCGAACTCTACAACATTAACGGTTGGGGCACATCCTACTTCGGTGTGAACGACAAGGGCGATATGTACGTAACACCCTGCAAGGACAACGTACAAATCGACCTGCGCGATGTGATGGACGAACTGCAGCTGCGCGACGTGACACCGCCAGTGCTGCTACGCTTCCCGGACATTCTCGACAACCGCATCGAGAAGACATCGAGCTGCTTCAAGAAGGCAGCTGAGGAGTACAACTATAAGGGCGAGAACTTCATCGTCTACCCTATCAAGGTGAACCAGATGCAGCCCGTCGTAGAGGAGATTATCTCGCACGGACGCAAGTTCAACCTCGGACTGGAGTGTGGCTCAAAGCCAGAGCTGCACGCCGTAATCGCTGTGCAGTGTCAGAGCGACTCCATCATCGTCTGCAACGGCTATAAGGACCAGAGCTACATCGAGCTGGCGCTGCTCGCGCAGAAGATGGGCAAACGCATCTTCATCGTCGTTGAGAAGATGAACGAGATAGGCCTCATCGCCACTGCCGCAAAGAAGCTCGGCGTACGTCCAAACATCGGCATACGCATCAAGTTGGCTTCATCAGGCTCGGGCAAGTGGCAGGAGAGCGGCGGCGACGCATCGAAGTTCGGTCTGCGCTCGTCGGAGCTGCTGCAAGCACTGCAGATACTCGACGAGAAGGGACTGCACGACTGCGTGCGACTCATCCACTTCCACATCGGCTCGCAGATTACAAAGATACGACGCATACAGACCGCACTGCGCGAGGCTGCCAACTTCTACGTGCAGCTGCACAAGTTAGGCTACAATATCGACTTCGTCGACTGCGGTGGCGGACTCGGTGTCGACTACGACGGCACACGCTCGTCGAGCTCAGAGAGTTCGGTGAACTACTCTATCCAGGAGTACGTGAACGACTGCGTGTACACCTTCGTCGACGCATCGGACAAGAACGAGATACCGCACCCGAACCTCATCACCGAAAGCGGACGCTCACTGTCAGCCCACCACTCGGTGCTCATCATCGACGTGCTTGAGACCACTTCGCTGCCACAGATGCGCGAGGAGTTTGAGCCTACAGACAGCGACCACCAGCTCGTGAAGGACCTCTACGAGATATGGGACAACCTCAGTCCGCGCACGATGCTCGAGAACTGGCACGATGCCGAGCAGATACGCGAGGAGGCACTCGACCTCTTCTCGCACGGCATCGTCGACCTGCGCACTCGCGCCGAAATCGAGAGCATGTACTGGAGCATCTGCCGCGAGGTGAACAGCATGGCGAAAACGATGAAGCACATGCCCGACGAGCTGCGCGGACTCGACAAGATGCTTGCCGACAAGTACTTCTGCAACTTCTCACTCTTCCAGTCGCTGCCCGACGCATGGGCTATCGACCAGCTCTTCCCTATCGTGCCCATTCAGCGTCTCGACGAGCGCCCTACGCGCAACGCCACGCTGCAGGACATAACCTGCGACTCGGACGGCAAGATAGCCAACTTCGTGACCAACCGACAGGCATCGCACGTGCTGCCCGTACACTCGATAAAGAAGAACGAGGAGTACTACTTAGGCGTGTTCCTTGTGGGCGCATACCAGGAGATATTGGGCGACATGCACAACCTCTTCGGCGACACCAACGCCGTACACATCTCGGTGAAGGACGACACGTATCACATCGACCAAATCTTCGACGGTGAGACCGTGGAGGAGGTGCTCGACTACGTACAGTACAACCCGAAGAAACTCGTGCGCCAGCTCGAGATTTGGGTGACGAAGAGCGTCAAAGCGGGCAAGATCTCGCTCGAAGAAGGCAAGGAGTTCCTCAGCAACTATCGCTCAGGACTGTACGGCTACACTTATCTGGAGTAGAAAAAACAAATAGCACAAATATATGGACAGAACAGAATGTAAAGAACAATTGTCTCCTGTGTTGTTTTGGGATGTAGATATATCACAAACCGACATGGACAAGTACCCTTCGTTCTTTGTACAAAGAGTGTTGGAATACGGTAAATGGAGCGATTGGAACATATTGGTAAACTACTACGGAAAAGAAAAGATCGTAAATATCTGTATGAATTTACGGTCTTTAGACCCCGTCTGCCTATCCTATATTTGTGCTATTTCAAATACTAAAAAGGAGGACTATAGATGTTATCGTATTGCACAGTCGAACCCAACACACTGGAACTCTTAAAAGCGTTAATGCAAGAACCCGACTTCTCTAAAATGAGATTGGTAGGCGGAACCGCTTTAGCTTTACAGTATGGTCATCGCAAATCAATAGACTTGGACTTCTTTGGAGACTTGGAATGTGAACAGGAAGATACTAAAGCACTACACATTGCCCGAACTCCTTGATTTCTACAAAGACAAATACCCCGATCACAGCTTCTTCAGAGCCCTTATGAGCCTGACTTATTTTGAGGATGCAGAGATGCAACCGATGCCCAAGATGTTGTGCAACGAATCATGGGAAGACATGAAGAAGACAATAATCGAAGAGGTTAGAAAAATATAAAGGCTATAACCATCCGCATCGACCGACGCAGACATACGTAACGACCGATACGAACATACGCAACGACCGACGCGGATGTACGTATCGGTCGTTGCGTATCTGTAAGTATCAAGCACGGGGCGCTTATTCACCTAAAGCTGCGAGCGCATCTTCTACAATCTGAGCGTCGAGCAGGCGGTTGTCGGAGAGCAACTGCTCGACGTCGAAACGGTCGTAGAGACCTTTCTTCACGCCGCATACGAGCACTTTCATATCGGAAGTGCCGTAGTAGGCGGCGATGCGCTCGCCGAATCCGCCGTCCTTGCAGCCGTCTTCGAGCGTCACCACAAGCTGATGGTCGGACTTCAGCGCATCGAGCGTAGCAGCGTCAACGTCGTTAAGGTAGCGCGGGTTGATGAGCGTTGCGTCGATGCCCTTCTCGGCGAGCAGACCGACGACGCTCTCGCCCTTCTGATAGAACGAACCGGCTGCAACTACAGCCACCTTCGAGCCTCTGTGCGCCACCTTGTACTGCGGCTCGCAGGCGTACTCGGCATCAACCTGCTCAGTAGTGTGCACCACTTCGCCCGTCGGAACACGCAGCGCAACGGGCATCTTCTCCTGCTTTATAGCCCAACGGAGCATGGCGAAATACTCCTCACAGTTGGTTGGCGCGAGATAGACAAGACCAGGGATGCTGCAGAGCATAGGTATGTCGAACAGGCAGATGTGTGTGATGTCGTTCATGGAGCGCACACCGCCGCCCACAACGTTGATGACAGCCGGATTGGCGTTGATGCAGAGGTCCTGCGCTATCTGGTCGTAGGTGCGCTGTATGAAAGTGCTGTATACAGTCCACACAGGATGCAGTCCGCCCTTCGCCATGCCCGATATCATTGCTACAGCCTGCTCCTCGGCTATGCCCATGTCTATATGCTGCGAACCTGCCTCCTTGCGCTTTGCGGCTGTGAATCCACCGGCTGCAGGCGTGCCTGCCGTGACAGCGATGAGCGTCGGGTCGAGCTTCATCTCGCGCAGCATCCAATCGCTGAACAGCACGGCGTAGTCCTCCGCAGGCACGACGTCGGGCATAGAGCCGTCGGCATTGCGCACGGGGCGCGAGCCGTCGTCGAGATTGAAGGGCAGTCCCCAGTGCCACGCCTCCTTGTTCTGCACGGCGGGCGCATAGCCGTGACCCTTCTCCGTGTGTATGTGCACCACTGTGGGGCGGTCGGTGTCCTTCACGCTGCGGAACACGTCAATAAGCTTCGCTATGTCATTGCCCTCCTCAAGATACGTGTACTCGAAGCCCCACGCCTTGAACCAGTTGTGCTCGCACGCTCCGTTACTCTCGCGCAGTGCACGCAGATTCTTGTATATTCCGCCGTGGTTCTCGGCGATAGACATCTCGTTGTCGTTCACCACGATGATGATGCCTGTGCCCAGCTCCGACGCCTCGTCGAGACCCTCGAACGCCTCACCGCCCGAGAGCGAGCCGTCGCCGATGACGGCTATGATGTTCTCGTGCGTGCCCTTCACGTCGCGCGCCTTCTGCAGACCGGTGGCAAGACTCACGGATGTGGAGGTGTGTCCCACCTCGAAGTTGTCGTACTCGGGGCATTCCGACGGCGACGAGTAGCCCGAAATGGCGTTCATATCGTCGACATCGCCGAGGAAACCTGCGGCGCGACCTGTAAGCACCTTGTGCGGGTAGCACTGGTGGCTGACGTCGAACACGAACTTGTCCACCGGCGCATCGAACACGTAGTGCAGAGCCACGGTGGCCTCAACGAAGCCGAGGTTCGGACCTACGTGTCCGCCGTGCTTGCTCACGCGGTTGAGCACCGCCCTGCGTGTCTCGTCTGCCACAATGTTAAGCGCCTCTATGTCCAGCCCTTTCAAGTCGGCTGGCGACTTTATCTTCTCTATGTACATGCTTGTTTTATTTTTTATGTTTTACGTTTTTCATATTGCAAAGTTACGCATAATGTTCCGTACGGCGCATACCGCCAATACGGCAGAACTTACCAATATTGCGTTTATTCAACCCGACATGCGTTTCCCTCAACGGCAAAGAACTCGTCTCTTGAGAACAACTAAGGGCAATATCAAGTCATCATGTAACGATGTCTTGATATTGCCCTTAGTAGTGTTTGTACACGTAGTGTTATGTTCTTTGCTGCCCTTAAACGCAGTGCCTCTGTTCAGCTCTATTAGAATGTTATGGTGCGCACAACGCCCTCATCAGCCTTCTGCTTCACCACTTCGCGCTCGTCGGTCAGACGGCGGCGCAACTCCTTCACTTGCTGCTGTGTGCGCTTGTATGTCGGAGTGTTCTCGATAGCCAGGATAACCTCTTCGTTGTCGAGGTCGTCAGACTGGAAGCGGAAGATGTGCGGACGACGCTTCACAACGAACTTGCCGTTGCCGTCGGGGTAGTACATACCCATACGTATGCCTTCCTGTATCTCTCTCTCTGTTGCCTTCTCGTCCTTCTCCTGCACAATCTTCTTGATGTGCGAGTCCATGCCGTCAACGTCTCTGATACCGAAGCCGGTAGCGAGGATGGTCACCTTCACCTTATTGCCGAGGTCTGGATCGAGTCCGATACCCCACTTTATCTCGAAGTCTGAACCGAACTGCTCCATGAAGTCGTTCACTTCGTTCATCTCCTCCATCATCAAACCGCCTGCTGCAGGGTTGTCCTTGTTGCTGTCCTTCGAGAAGTTGATGCTAAGAAGAATCTTCTTCGAGTTGAAGATATCATTGTCGTTGAGCAGTGGCGAGTTGAGTGCGTCCTGTATGGCCTGCTTAACACGTCCTTCGCCCTCGCCGTAACCTGTGGACATGATTGCCACGCCGCCGTCCTTTAGCACCGTCTTCACATCGTTGAAATCGAGGTTGATGAGTCCGTGGTTGGTGATAATCTCAGCGATTGACTTCGCTGCCACGCTGAGCGTGTCGTCAGCCTTTCCGAATGCATCGAGCACGGTGAGCTCTGGATAGATCTTGCGCAGACGCTCGTTGTTGATAACGAGAAGTGCATCGACGTGCTTCGCCATCTCCTCCACGCCGTCGAGAGCTTGGTTTATTTTCTTCTTGCCCTCGAAGCGGAACGGGATTGTTACGATACCTACGGTGAGGATGTCAAGTTTTTTCGACACACGTGCGATTACTGGTGCAGCACCCGTACCTGTTCCACCACCCATTCCGGCGGTGATAAAGGTCATCTTCGTGCCATCGCTAAGCATTGCTGTGATGTCGTTGATGCTCTCCTCGGCTGCCTGGCGTGCCTTTTCAGGCTTATTGCCTGCACCCAGACCCTCCTTACCGAGCTGCAACTTCATAGGCACAGGCGAGTCGTTGAGTGCCTGAATATCGGTGTTGCTGACTACGAACGACACATCGTGTATGCCCTCGCGGTACATGTGGTTGACAGCGTTGCCGCCACCTCCACCGACACCGATTACTTTAATGATTGTATTCTCTTTTTCTGGTGCACCGAAGTCCACCATTGGATTGATATTGTCTGACATAGTAATAATCGTATTAATGGTTATTCATTGACATCGGGCTCAACGAGCGAGCGTCCGAACTTCTTTAGCGAGCCAAACCAGCGGCTTATCTTTGTGTCCTTCGGACGTTCTGGTTCCTTCTCGTCCTCCTCTTTTTCCTCATCCTCTACGACTGCTGTTGTGGCAGTAGTAGCGGTCTGTGTAGCGGCAGGTGCAGGTGCAGGTCCGGTGGTTGTGACCTGACTGGCTACTGATGTACCAGTAGTAGCATTCGGATCGAGCGTTATGGTGGTATGCTCGCCGTTCTCATCCTCTTCGCCGAAGAGTGTGTCGCTGATAGCGCGTCCGGCGCAGTTCATGTCGCCCTTTGCGAGCAAGCCGAGGATGGTGTTTGTTGTGCCGTCTTCAGCAAGGATAACGTCTGAGTCTTTCTTGTTGATATTAAGTGTGGTGGTCTTTGCGATACGTACCTTGTCAACCTTGTCCATGCCGAACACTTCACGGAAGAGTTTCTCGATGTTCTTCATATTGCTACCACCACCCGTGAGCACGATTCCGCCGAGCAACTTGTCGGTGAGTTCGTTCGGGATGAGATACTTCACATTCTCTACTATCTCGAGTATGCGTGCCTCCACCACTTCTATGAACAGACGGCTCGACACAGTTCTACCGTCGCCGATGGGCAGTGTGGCGTTGACATCGATATCTTCTTCGTTGGTCATAGCCGAAGAGTACTTCAACTTCATTGCCTCTGCGTTAGCCTCATCCATCTGCAACGACTCAAGGTCTTTTGTGATGTTCGAGCTACCGAGTGGCAGCACGGCGATGTTGCGCAGCTTGTCGCGGTAGTAGACCGATACGGTTGTGGTCTCGGCACCAAGGTCGACGAGCACGCAGCCTGCACGCTTCTCTGCTTCGGTGAGCACGCTATCAGCCATTGCGAGCGGCGCGAGATACATCTCTGCCACCTTAATGCCAGCGTTGTCAAGACTCTTGTTGATGTTGCGATAGAACGAGCGACGCCACAACACATTGAGGAAGTTGCCCTCAAGATGCTCTGCCTGAATGCCGATGGGGTCGTCCTGAAAGAGTGCGCCCACCTTGTATTCCTCGGTTATGGCATCCAGAATTTCGTAGTCGGGATATACCATGCTGCGATTGGTGTCCATGAGTTCGTTCACCATCTCTTGCGACACGATTGTGTCCTGTGGCAATTCCTTTATTACGGGGTTCTTCACGCTATGTATGCTCTGACCTCCAATGCCTACATACACCTGCGCTATTTCTGTTTTAAGAGTGTTCTTTAGTTTGTTTACTATATTGCTCAGTCCCTGTGCGGTACGTTCAATATTATATGCTACGCCCTTGCGTATATACTGGGTGGAGTCTTCTTTTGCGACAGCAAGAATAGAAATGCTGCCATCGGGGTTTTTTCTTCCGGCAATTCCGGTCATCTTAGACGACCCGAGCTCAATAGCTACTATTAAATCCTTTGCCATACGTTTATCTTGTTGAGTGTTATATTATCGTTTGTTACTTGATTTCTTCTTTTGTGGTTTATCGTCTTTCGACTTCTTATCTGACTTAGCCGACTTCTTATCTGTCTTGCCAGATTTCTTTTCTGTCTTGCCAGATTTCTTTTCTGTCTTGCCAGATTTCTTTTCTGTCTTGTCAGACTTCTTCTCTGCCTTTTCTGGCTTCTTCTCTACTTCTTTAGCCGCAGGTTTCGTGGTTTCCTTCTTACCCTGTGCCGGTTCGGTAGTAGATTGCGTCGGTGTAGCGTTAGGTTGTGCCTGTTCGGCGGTGGGTTGTGCCTGTTCGGCGGTTTGTTGCACAGCAACAGGCATCGCTACCGGTGCTACATATGCATGTTTCGACGACTTCTTTCGACAGATGATTTGGTTGTCGAACTCGATGTCGATGTACGAGTATTTGTTCCATCCCACAGTAGAGAGTCCGTACTTATAGAACTTCGATAGGCGCGTCATCTTCACATCCATAAACTTCTTTATTGCAGCGAAACGCTCTGTGCGATTCTTGCAGTCGGGCAGTCTGCCAATGTGCACGATGTGGTCGCCGATGCGTGGCACAATCTCGATGCCGTAGTTGGGTAGTACATTGATTTGCTCAATGAGGTTTTTCCACATTTCGTTTGCCATAATCACTCTGCCTAAGGGCGAGAGATAGTTGGTGGCATACCAGCGATTTATGTTACCCGTGGCTATGATTAAGTCGCTGGTGTAGTGGGTTGTCGGCATCACGCAGTCGTTATCGTCTACATAGTAGTCGTCGCCGTTTTCGGCTTTTATCCTTATCACAGGCATACGCTGCGTGACGCTGATATATACGTGTCCGCCTTCTGTCTTATAACAATTGGCGGTTTGCACGAATGGGCTTTTACTGAGCATCTCCTCAATGTGGCGTGTGTCTATCTTGCATATTTCTTTGCCTATTGGGTAGATGCCGTTCTTCTGTAGTCTGTCCTTTATTATCTTCGCATCGATAAATCCGCTTGTTACGTTGTCGGCGATGTCGATGCTCACCTTATTGCACGGGGTGTGGTTTCCGCCTTTCTTATCGAAAGAGCAGAAGGCAACGAGCAGGTAAACGGCTATCAGCACATCACTTACAACGAAGAAGATTTTGCTACGGGACAGTTTCACTTCTTATTCTCTATTATTTTAGTTATTTGTGGCATATAGTTGTCGAGATCGCCGGCTCCGAGTATCACGAGCACGTCGAAGTCGCGCTTGCTTACGAGGTCGAGCACATCGTCTTTGCGTATGATGCTCTTCTCCATCCCAGGGCGCAGGTTGTCGTAGATGAGCTGCGACGTTACACCTTCGATAGGTTGCTCGCGTGCGGGGTAAATCTCGGTGAGTATCACCTCGTCGAGCTGACTAAGTGCGTCAGCGAAGTCGCGATAGAAGTCGCGTGTGCGAGTGTAGAGGTGTGGTTGGAATATCGCTGTGATATGTCGTCCGCTATATAGCTCGCGTATGCTTTTTGCGCTTTGGTATATCTCCTTCGGATGGTGTGCGTAGTCGGAGAGCAACACATGTCGGCTATCGTTTATCTTAAAGTCGAAGCGACGGTCTACGCCATGATATGTCTTCATGCCATACTTAAGTTCTTCTGCGTTGCATCCAGCGAGCTGTGCCATTGCCATAGCTGCGATACCGTTGTCGATGTTGATTGGCACGGGTTGGCCGAGCTCCACTCTCTTCACGTTCTCTATTGGCGAGATGAAGTCGAAGGTGATTGTTCCGTTGTCGATGATGATATTCTCAGCATGGAAGTCGCCCTCATGGCGGCTATAGTCGTACACCTTCACACCTTCCTGCACCGCCTGTTTCATCTCCAAGTCGCGATGTATGATGAGTGCGCCACCTGGCTGAATGAGTGTTGTATAGTGGCGGAAGCTCTCAAGGTATGCTTCTTTTGTGCCGTAGATGTCGAGGTGGTCAGGGTCGGTTGCTGTGATGACACTCATCCACGGGCGAAGCCAATGGAAAGAGCGGTCGAACTCGTCGGCTTCTATCACTACATAGTCGCTTTCGTCCGAGATTATGTAGTTGGAACCGTAGTTCTTCGATATGCCTCCGAGGAATGCGTTGCAGTCGATATGACTCTGGTGCATGATGTGTGCACACATGGTTGATGTTGATGTCTTGCCGTGTGTGCCAGCCACACAGAGTCCTTTATGTGTGCGTGTTAGTGTGCCGAGCACCTGTGCGCGCTTCTCCACGGTGAAACCATTCTCGCGGAAGTATTGCAATTCCTTATGGTCGGCTGGTATCGCCGGTGTATAGATGACGAGGCACGACTTCGGGTCGCGACAAGCGTGTGGTATATCGTCTATGTTCTCCTCATAGTGGAGGAGTGCGCCTTCGCGCTCGAGCTGCTTTGTCAGTTCAGACGGTGTCTTGTCGTAGCCTGCCACTACCAAGCCCTTGCGAATGAAATAGCGTGCAATGGCGCTCATGCCGATGCCACCTGCGCCTACGAAATATACGGCTTTAATATCTTTGAGTTCCATTTTTGTCTTTTTACTGTTTATTGGCGAGTTTCAGTACCTCGTCGGCTATTACGTCGGCAGAGTTGTGCTTGCCGAGTTTTTTAATGTTCGCTGTGAGTTGTGCGAGCTGTTCTGCGTCGTTCACGGTATCAATAGCGAGGCGGAGCAGTGTTGCTGGTGCTTCGGCATCCTTCACGTAGAGGGCTGCGTCTTTGTTGACGAGTGCCAAAGCGTTCTTTGTTTGATGATCCTCAGCCACGTTTGGCGAAGGCACGAGGATTACGGGTTTGCCTATCAAGCAGAACTCGCTGACGGAACTTGCTCCTGCACGACTTATCACGAGGTCGGCAGCTTTGTATGCGGCTCCCATGTCGCTGATGAAGTCCATCACCTTCAGCATAGGCAGCGGTTTGTGCGCCTTGAGCTGCGCTGCCACTGCTGCACTGTAGTACTTGCCTGTTTGCCATACAAACTGCACGCCGCTATGCTCTACGAGGTCGAGGTGCTGCAGCACGCTTTCGTTGATGGTGCGAGCTCCAAGGCTACCACCTACGAGAAGTATGGTCTTCTTTGCGGGATCGAGCCCGAGACTAAGCACCGCCTCTTCGCGCGAGATGGTTGTCTCGATGAGGTTCTGGCGCACGGGATTGCCCGTGTTGATTATCTTCTCGGCTGGGAAAAAGCGTTCCATGCCGTCGTATGCCACACATATCTTGCGTGCCTTGGCAGCGAGGTGCTTGTTAGTCACGCCAGCGTATGAGTTCTGTTCCTGTATAAGTGTCGGGATACCCATAGCACTGGCAGCATCGAGCGTCGCGGCACTGGCGTATCCGCCTACGCCTACCACCACATCCGGGGCAAACTCGCTGATTGTCTTGCGCACCATTCGCTTGCTGCGGAGGAAGTCGAGCGCAACACCGATGTTACGAGGCGACCACAGCGGACGGATAAATCCTCTTACCGGCAGACCTACTATCTCGTAACCTGCGTCAGGCACACGCTGCATCTCCATACGTCCGAGGGCTCCAACGAAGAGTATCTTCGCATTGGGGCATTTCGACTTTATTGCATTGGCTATCGACACGGCTGGAAATATATGTCCACCGGTGCCACCACCACTAACAATGACTCTTATTTCTTGTTCCATTTACTCACATTTCTTTCAAAATACAAAATTAATAATTTTTTCTGATATTTCAGATTATTACGTTTTTTTCTTACGCTTTTTTTTATTAATACACAGACGTTTGCAACTTCTACTCTATGTATGTCTATATTCGATGCGTTGAATGTAGTTTTATATCTCGCAAATGTAGTTTTTACATCTCGCAAAAACAAGAAAATTCCCGTAGCACCGGAACATTGTTCCGGTTGCGCTGGAGGGTTGTTCCCGTAGCACCGGAATAATGTTCCCGCGCTGCGGGAATAATATAGAGTGTAGTTTAACGCTTTTAGTTGACTACTTTCAGTCTTAATTGTAAAGTTGGTTGACCCAGTTAATACTTAATTTTATTATTCGTTGATACTATTTTAAGCTTAATTGCCATTATGGTTTACACAGCTTCTTTTTTTGCGTAAAACATTGCACAGAACAAGAGAATGAGGTTCGACTTGAGCCTCCCCTTGTTCTGGCAAGGGTTTATGTATGGCAATATCTTTTTGTTGGGCCGCTTCAAAGTTACGGATTTTATGCTATGCAACCTCCGCTTTTATGAAGTTTTCTCTGCGGCTAACCCATTTTTTCTTTAATTCGCCCGTACTGTGATTTAACGTTTTTAGTTGTGTTAATTTACGCTTCTGTTGTGTCGGCTATAATTTCCTGTTTGCGTTGTGCCGAGCGACTGATACTGAGTATAGCACCGATGTACACGCAGTTGATGATGGTCGACGTTCCACCCTTACTGATGAGCGGCAGCGGCTGACCGGTCACGGGCACGATGCCCACCGCAACGCACATGTTGAACAATGCCTGCGTAACGAGCAGCAGGGCGAGTCCCATGGCGAAGAGTGCAGGGAAGTTGTTCTCACACTTGCTGGCAATGCGTCCCGTGCGGAACAGCAGAATGATGTAGAGCATGGCTACACCGGCAGCACCTACGATACCCATCTCCTCGATGATGATGGCATAGATAAAGTCGCTGAACGCCTGCGACACGAAGTCGCGCTCCTCGGAGTTGCCCGGGCCTTTGCCGGTGATATTCGAAGAGGCGATGGCAATGTTGGCGTGCGCCACCTGAGCATCCTTATCGAGATCGATATCCTTCGGTGCTACATCCTTGTGTGCGAGGAACTTATTGATGCGCGACTTCCACGTATCGAAGCGGTGAAACACCTTCTCCACAACGTTCTTGTCTTCCGACTTTTCTTCGACATTAGTGTCATTGACATCATTCGGCTTCGCTACTTGCTCGGTGAGGGTCTGACTCTCGGGCTTCTGCGCCTCGTCTTTACCAAAGGTCATCACGGCTCCAACGACGAGTGCTACGCTGAGCACTGCAAAGCCGAGCAGCTTGCCAAGCTGACGCATGGGCACACGCCCAAGCAGCATCATCATGAATATGACGATGCAGAGCAACAATGCCGTTGATAGGTTCTCAACCATGATAAGTGGCACAATGAAGAAGCACACGGTGAGTATGTACTTGAATGCCATCTTGTCGGCTCCATCCTCAGTCTGCAACGCACTCAATATCTGCGCCGTAGCGAGCACCATGGTGCCCTTGGCTATCTCCGAGGGCTGAAACTGTATGCCTACGATGCTTATCCAGCGTTGTGCTCCATTGGTGGAGGCACCAGCTACAAACACCCACAACAGCGTTACCAGAGAGACGACGAGCATAAATGGCGTTGCCATCTTGAAGTACTTACACTTCACGTTGAGCGTCACTACCATGAAGAATATTCCGACTGCGAGCAGGAAGATATGCTTTATGACAGGAGCCGTGTAGCTGCCTCCCTTATACGTTAGCTGCGCAGAGGCGGAATATACCTCAATGACACTAATAACGCATAGGAAGAAGAACACCATCCATATTCCCTTGTCGCCTTTGAATATGTTGTCTAATGTCTTGTTTATCATTGCTTGTTGTTATTTTATGGTGAGATGGTGAGGGGTTGAGATGGTGATGTGGTGAGATGTTGAGATTTGTATTGCTAATGTCAACACAACATCATCTCACCACCTCAACCTCCTATTACAATCCTCTCACCAGTGTCTTAAACTGCTCACCTCTGTCCTCCATATTCTTGAAGAGGTCGAAGCTGGCGCAGCACGGACTGAGCAACACGGTGTCGCCGGGTTCTGCAAGCTCGTAGCAGGCAGCCACACAGTCCTTCATCGAGTGAGTATCGCGTATCTCCACGCCCTGGTTGTCAAAGAAGTTGTGCAGCTTTGTGTTGTCGGCACCGAGGAATACGAGTGCCTTACACTTCTGCTTCACAAGGTCGAGTATCTCGTTATAGTCGTTGCCCTTGTCCTTACCACCGATGATGAGGATAGTAGGTGTCTTCATGCTCTCAAGCGCATACCAGCAAGCGTCTACATTCGTAGCTTTCGAATCGTTGACATACTGCACTCCGCCCACCTTGCACACCTTCTCTAAGCGGTGTTCTACGCCAGGGAAGTCGCTCAGGCTCTGACGTATCACGTCCTTCTTTATGCCCGTGATGTTGCCAGCGATGCCTGCTGCCAGCGAGTTGTATATGTTGTGTTTGCCGGTGAGCGACAACTCCTCCTGCTCCATGTTGAACGGTGTAGGTCGTTCGATGGTGTACTCGCCGTCCTCCATGTAGCCAATGGAACCCTTCTCCTTCAATTCGGAGAACGGATACTGAATGGCTTTGATGTCGTATTTCTCCAGTTCGCGCTTGATGACGGGGTCGTCGTTCCAGTATATGAACGAGTCCTTGTCGGTCTGGTTCTGTATGATGCGCATCTTCGCGTCCACGTAGTTCTGCATACAGTAGTCGTAGCGGTCGAGGTGGTCGGGCGTGATGTTCAGCAGAATGGCGATATTGGCGTGGAAGTCGTACATGTTGTCGAGCTGGAACGAGCTAAGCTCGATGATGTAGTATTCGTGCGGATCCTCTGCCACCTGCAAAGCGAGCGAGCGTCCGATGTTTCCGGCGAGTCCTACGTCGTAGCCTGCAGTCTTGAAGATGTGATAGATGAGCGACGTGGTTGTTGTCTTGCCATTAGAACCTGTGATACATATCATCTTCGAGTGGGTGTAGCGACCTGCAAACTCTATCTCGCTGATGATGTGTATGCCTTTCTCCATAGCCGCCTTCACCATTGGGGCTTCCTTCGGGATACCGGGGCTCTTGATGATTTCGTCGGCAGAGAGTATCTTCTCCTCTGTGTGCTGACGTTCCTCCCACTCGATGGCGTGGTCGTCGAGTAGTTTCTTATATTTGTCTTTGATGGCTGACATGTCGCTAACGAACACGTCGAAGCCTTCTTTCTTTGCCAATACTGCGGCACCGGCTCCACTTTCGCCGGCTCCAAGAATAACTATTCTTTTCATTGTGTCTATCTAATCTTTAACGTTATGATGGTCATCGCTGCAAGGATTATGGTTGTAATCCAGAAGCGCACCGTTATCTTCGACTCATGGAACGCAGTCCGTGGTCGGGTGATGAGATACTTACAGTCGGGGTCGAGCTGCGAAGCCTGTGTGCGGAAGTTGTCGTGGATTGGCGTGCGCTTAAAGATGCGCTGCTTAACGCCATGACGTTTACCGAGTTTGAAGTAGTAGACCTGCAGTATGACGCTTAGGCTCTCCACAAAGAAGATGCCACAGAGTATCGGGAGCATAAGCTCCTTGTGTATGATGATTGCCGTTACGGCGATGATGCCACCGATGGTGAGCGAGCCGGTGTCGCCCATGAACACTTGAGCCGGATAGGCGTTGTACCAAAGGAAGCCTATCAATGCTCCGACAAAGGCACTGAGGAATACTACGAGTTCCTGCGAATCGGGTATGTACATTATGTTCAGATAACCGGCATATTCGATGTGCGAACTGACATAGGCGAGTATGCCCAGTGCCACACCTATTATGGCGGAGTTGCCTGCGCACATGCCGTCCATGCCGTCGTTCAGATTGGCTCCGTTGCTCACTGCTGTCACCACTAAGATGGTCATAATGACAAACAGTATCCAGCCGGCTGCCACACGATACTTGCCGAAGATGCTCGTTATGCGCGAGTAGTCGAGGTTATGACTCTTCACGAACGGGATGGTGGTTTTCAGTGACTTATGCGCTTCGCTCTGATGCTTCACCACGAGTTCTTGTCCTTGGCGTTCGTAGACGAGGTTCTCGTTCATCTTCACGTCGGGCGATGCCCACAGCACAAGACCCACGATGAGTCCGATGCCCACCTGTCCCACAATCTTGTAACGACCTTTCAGTCCTTCCTTGTCGTGGCGGAATATCTTTATGAAGTCGTCCATGCCACCCAAGAAGCCGAGCCACAACGTGGTGACAATCATCAGGATGAGGTAGATGTTGCGCAGACGACCGAGCAACAGCACTGGCACGAGGATAGAGACGATGATTATCACACCGCCCATCGACGGCACACCAATCTTCTTTACGCCAAACGGATCGATGCTTGCATCGCGTGCAGTCTCCGTAATCTGCTTGCGCTTCAGATACTTGATAAACTTCTCGCCAAACCATGCTGAGACAACGAGCGAGATGATCAGTGCCAACAGCGAGCGGAATGATATGTAGCCCCACATGTGCGAGCCACTAATGCCGTATTCTTCGAGGAAACGGAAAAGATAGTATAACATTTCTGAGTTTTGAATTTTAAACTTTAAAAGCATTCGCGCACCACTTCATGGTCGTCGAAGTGATGCTTCACACCCTTTATCTCCTGGTAATTCTCGTGTCCCTTGCCGGCTATGAGTATCACGTCGCCCTTCTTCGCCATCATGCAGGCTGTGCGTATTGCCTCACGACGGTCGGTGATGGCTATCACCTTCTTCATCTGCTGCGCATTGAGTCCGGCAAGCATATCGTTGATGATATCCTGTGGCTCCTCGAAGCGTGGGTTGTCGCTTGTGATGATGACGCGGTCGCTCTGCTTCACAGCCTCCTGTGCCATAAGCGGACGCTTACCCTTATCGCGGTTGCCTCCGGCTCCGCATACGGTTATCACCTCTCCCTTGCCGTCGAGCACCTCGTGAATGGCGTTGAGCACATTCTCCAATGCGTCAGGCGTGTGAGCATAATCGACAATGGCGGTGTAACCCTCTGGCGAGTGTATCGGTTCGAGGCGTCCGCTCACACTGTGCAGCGTACTCATCGCCACGAGCACGTCCTCAGGCTTCTTGCCGAGCATCACTGCTGCACCATACACAGCCAGCAGGTTGCTAACGTTGAACTTGCCGATGAACTGCACGCCCACCTCTCTGCCGTTCACTTCGAGGTACATTCCTTCGAAGTGACACTCGATGATGCGCGCCTTGAAATCGGCAACGCTACGTGTGGAGTATGTCTTCACCGTAGCCTTAGTGTTCTGCACCATCACCATTCCGTTCTTATCGTCGGCGTTGGTTATGGCGAATGCGGTTTTGGGCAGCATATCGAAGAAAGCCTTCTTCGCGTTGCGATAGTTCTCGAATGTCTTGTGATAGTCGAGGTGGTCGCGTGTGAGATTGGTGAAGAGTCCACCAGCGAAGGTCAGTCCACCGATGCGCTTCTGCGCTATGGCGTGCGACGAGCACTCCATGAAGGCGTACTCGCAGCCTGCGTCCACCATGCGGTGAAGCAGCTCGTTCAGCGCTATCGGGTCGGGAGTGGTGTGGTCTGCCGGTACAGCCTCGTCAACGATGTAGTTGCACACCGTAGAAAGCAGTCCGCATTTGTGCCCCATCTTCGAGAACATATTATATAATAAGGTGGCGATAGTGGTTTTGCCGTTCGTTCCGGTCACACCGACAAGCTTCAGCTTTGTCGACGGATTGCCGTGGAATGTGGTGGCAACGATGCCCACCACGTCCTCGGTGTCAGCCACCTGCACATACGTCACGTTTTCTTCGGTTTGTTCTGGTATCACTTCGCAGAGCACAGCCTTCGCGCCGAGCTCCACAGCCTTAGGTATGAACTTGTGTCCGTCTACCTGGGTGCCTTTCATTGCCACGAACAAATGTCCTTCCTTGATGCGGCGAGAATCAATATTGACGCCTGTCACTTCTACATCATCGCTGCCTTTTATAGCAAGAACGGTGATGTTCTTAAGCAATTCTTTAAGTTTCATATATCTGGTTTTTACTTTTTTATATAATAGAGGAATTGGATAAACACCTCAACTCATCAACTCATCAACCGAGCCTTAGCGAGCAAACCATGCCCTTCTTTATATGCTGTCCGGCACCGATGCTTTGCTCCATGACTTTTCCTCTGCCATTTAGCTTCACCTTCACGCCACGACTCTCTATGAGAAACACGGCATCTTTGGCTCCCATGCCGTGCACGTCGGGCATGGTGTTCTTGTCCACTTCCGGTACACGATGCAGCGCGATTGTCTTTCCGCTGCTCTCCAAGGCGTGTCCCCAGATTGGGTTGCCGCTGAGATATGAGCCGTCCCAGTTGGATTGCTGCTTTATGCCGAGATGGTCGAGCACGTAGCTTGCAGCAAGCATGTTGCCGTTTTTCACCTGCGGAATGAGTATCGACAACGAGTCGCGTGCATCGGTAGCCTCCAGTTTCAGGCTCTGTGCCATGATGCCCTCGGCGATGTCGTGGAACACCACGCCGCTCATGCCGCCACCCGAAGCCGGCAGACCCGACTTCTGTATGCAGACGATGCAGCTATAGCGTGGCTCGTAGGCTGGGAAGAAGCCCGCAAACGAGAGCAGATAGTTCATCTGTCCGCTCTTGTATCCGGCTGCGCCCTTCGATATCTGCGCCGTACCCGTCTTGCCTGCTACGAGGAACGACTGCGAACCGGCTTTCTTGCCGAGTCCCTGGCTCACCACGTGTTCGAGAATGGTGGTTATCTTCTTTATCGTTGTCTCCTTGGCGATGCGCTCGCGCAGCACCACGGGTTCAAACTCCTTTATCACCACACCGTCCTTCATCACCGCCTTCACAAAGCGCGGTGCCATCATCTTTCCGCCGTTGGCGATGGCGTTGTAGAAGGTGAGTGTTGAGATTGGTGGCACCTGCGTCTCGTAGCCGATGCTCATCCAAGGGAGCGTTGTCTTGCTCCAGTTGACGTACTGCTTGCCGCGCGCGTCTTTCTTCGGCATACGTATGCGTGCCGGCGATGCTCCTTGCAGCGGTATGTGCAGGTCGTCGGCGAGTCCGAGGCGATAGATGCCTTGCACGAACTTCTCGGGCGTGTTGTAGTAGTGGTCGTCGATGATGCGACTCACACCGATGTTCGAGCTGACCATCAGCGTCTGCGGCAGTGTGAGCATACCATAGCCACCGCGTCGCCAGTTGTGGTCTTTCATCTCTCTGCCGTACATCGGCCACACGCCGCCGGCTGTCTCCACACGATAGGTTGTGTCTACCACTCCGTCGTCGAGCGCCACCATGATACTTGCTGTCTTAAATACCGAACCAGGCTCGAGCAAGTCGCTGATGGCGTGGTTCTTTATCTCGTGATAGTCGTCGTCGGCACACTTCGTCATATTGACGATAGCCTTTACGTCGCCCGTCTTCACCTCCATAACGATAGCCACACCCACATTGGCGTTGATGAGGCGCAGCTCCTTGAGCAGTGCGCGTTCGGCAAGGTCTTGCATCGACACGTCGATGGTGGTCACGATGTCGGCACCATTCACCGGTGGTGTGTCTACGATGTCGAGGTATTTGTTGAGCACTTTTCGGCGATGGCGTATGCCTTCCTCGCCACGCAGCAGCGAGTCGTATGAGAGTTCCAAGCCGCACTGTGCGGTGTCCTTCGCGCCGTACATCTTTCCGATGGTACGTCCGGCGAGCGAGCCGTAAGCCAGCTTGCGTGCGTTGTGCTCATCCCAGTGAAATCCGCTTTGGTTCTTGCTGAGGTTGAACACGGGCAGGCTCTTCACCTCCGAGAAGGTGCTGTAGTTGATACGTCGGTTCCATACGGGCCAGTGGCGTTTGTTCTTTTCAAAGCCTTCCATGAGGTGCTTCTTGAACTCCTCTGCCGAGCGGTCGGGGAAGATGGCGTTCAGCCCCATGCATATCGAGTCGAGTTTCTGCTCGAAGAGCGTATCTTTCTTCGCCTCGCGCAGTGCTACGAAGTCCATGAAGATGTTATACTGTGGCAGCGACGATGCCATGAGTTGTCCGTCGCAACTGAGTATGTTGCCACGAATAGGCAGCGTCTTCAAGCTGTCCACCTTCACGCGGTCAGCCACCTCTTCCCAGAAGGCGCGCTTGGCGGTCATTATGTATAGTGTCTTGCCTACGACAGTGATTGCCACCAGCGTCATGAGAATGGCGAGGAAACTGTAGCGTGGCATCACTTTCTTACTGTCAAATTTGCTCATGCTTACTCGTTATTAGGGATTGTTATGATGTATGGGGGCTGCGTAGCAATGTGCAACGTAGAGTCTTTGTCGTTATGCAGACGTTCGAGCACCTTGCTCTCGCGGGTCTGCTGTGTCAGGTCGCTCGAGCTGGATAGTGCGCGATACTTTGCATCTTCCAGTTCGTTCGTCAGCTTGTCTATCTTTATCAGGTTCTGCTGACACTTGTATCGGTTAGAGATATAGACGATGACGAACAGCGAGGCTATCACTATCACCCATATCTGTCGGCGCAGGAACTGCGTGTTGAGGATGTCGCCGCCGAGCACTTTCTTCAGTGTGAGGTTCTTCGAGAGTGGCAGCTCGTCCTCTATCGCCTGCTGACGTATGATGGTGCGCAGCGATGGCGCACCGTCCGATGCCGGCTCCGATGGGCTTCCGTCGGCTGTCGGTGTCTCGTCAGCTTTCTCGTCCACGGGCTTTGCCTTGTCAGCAGCAGGCGTTTCCACGTTCGTCGTGGCTGCGTCCGCGATATCTATTATGGGGTTGTCTTCTTTCATTTTCTTATTTCTTTTCAGCTATTCTTAGTTTAGCACTGCGACTGCGCGGGTTGTCAGCCTGCTCTTGGTCGGATGGCAGTATCACCTTGTTGTTGACCAATCGGAACGGTGTCTCTATCCTACCGAAGAAGTCCTGCTGCACCTTTCCTTCCACATTGCCCGACTTCATCACGTTCTTCACCATGCGATCTTCAAGCGAGTGGTAGGTGATAACCGATAGTCGACCGCCTGGTGCAAGCAGCTCAGAGGCAGCGAGCAGCATCTCGCGCAGCGCGTCCATCTCGTGGTTCACCTCTATGCGCAACGCCTGAAAGAGTCGTGCCATGTCTTTCTTCTCGCGTTCGCGCTTGAAGAACGGCTCTACGGCTGCCAGAAAGTCCTTCGTGGTCTTTATCTCCGCCGTCTGACGTGCCTTCACAAGAGCCGACGCTATGCGTCGCGAGTTCTTCATCTCGCCGTAGACGTAGAAGATGTCGGCGAGGCGTTCCTCGTCGTACGTGTTCACTATCTCGGCAGCGGTGCGTCCGGCGCGCTTGTTCATACGCATGTCGAGCGGTGCGTCGAAGCGGAACGAGAAACCGCGCTCTGCGTCGTCGAAGTGGTGCGACGATACGCCGAGGTCGGCGAGCAAGCCGTCGATATGCTCCACACCATAATAGCGCATCCAGTTCTTCAGATAGCGGAAGTTGCTGCGCACGAACGTGAAGCTGTCGCCCGCATCGGGAATGTTGCGCTCCGCATCTGCATCTTGGTCGAAGCTGTACAGATGTGCGCCGTCGGTGAGGCGCGACAGTATCTCGCGCGAGTGGCCACCGCCACCGAAGGTGACATCCACGTATATGCCGCCCGGCTTGATGTTGAGCCCGTCAACGCTCTCGCCTAAAAGCACCGGAACATGGTATGTTGTTGCTATCGTAGTATTGTCTGTTTTGTCCTTATACATTATATATGCGTATTTGGGTGTAAAGGTACACAAAAAATCGCATACAAGTTTACAAAAACATATCAAATTTGATTAAATATTACATTTCTTGTGCTAAAATGTTTGTATATAAAAAAGATATAGTATTTTTGCACTAAATTAAGAAGCACAACCAGCGTTTTCGGGTTTATGAACGAGATAACAGAAAAGACGATCGACATCGAAAAGATACTGCACAGCAAGCTGGGCAGCAAGGCTCGCTACGTGCCTCACCTGCTTGTGAAATGGCTCAAGAAGATTATACACCAAGACCAGGTGAACGCCTTCATCTGGGAGCACCGCGACGAGAGTGGCGTGGAGTGGTTAGAGTCTACAGTGCGCTATCTGAAGATGGACATACGCATCATCGGCAAGGAGAACCTTCCGCCGAAAGACGACGGCAAGCTATACACCTTCGTGTCCAACCACCCGCTTGGCGGTCAGGACGGCGTGGCGCTCGGCTCCATCATCGGACGCCACTACGACGGACGCTTCCGCTATCTCGTCAACGACCTGCTGATGAACCTCCCGGGTTTAGCACCGGTGTGCATCGGCATCAACAAGACCGGGCGTCAGGGGCGCGACTTCCCGCGCATGGTGGAGGCTGGTTTCAAGAGCGACAACCACATGCTCATGTTCCCCGCTGGACTGAACAGCCGTAAGCAGAAGGACGGCTCAATCCACGACCTGCCATGGAAGAAGACGTTCATCACGAAGAGCGTGGAGTGCCACCGCGACGTGGTGCCCATCTACTTCAGCGGACGCAACTCGGAACGCTTCTACCGCATCGCCAAGTTCAGCGACCGCTGGCTGCCGTTCAATCTCGCCATGATATTCCTCGTCGACGAGATGTACCGCAACGTAGGCAAACACTTCGACATATATATCGGCAAGCCTATCCCATGGCAGACGTTCGACAAGAGCCGCACGCCGCAAGAGTGGGCACAGTGGGTGCAGGAAGAGGCGTACAAGCTGAGCCCTCCCAACCCTCCCCGTCGGGGAGGGCTTAGTTAGCCCGATTACCCAAGGCTTAGAAAGGCCTAAGAAGGCTTAGTTCGGCTTAGTTAGCCAAGGCTTAGAAAGGCTTAAAGAGGCTTAGTTACCCAAGGCTTAGGAAGGCCCAAGAAGGCTTAGTTCGGCTTAAACGCTGCCTAACTTCGGCTTAAACGCTGCCAGAAGAAGGCGCACCCCAACAAACAGAGAAAGCAAGAAAACAACAAACAATGGAAGAACCAATCATAGAACCCGTCAGCAAAGAGCTGCTCAGAAGCGAACTCACTCCCGAGCGTCAGCTCCGCATGACCAACAAGAGCAACAACGAGATATACATCATCACGGCACACAACGCGCCGAACGTGATGCGCGAGATAGGCCGTCTGCGCGAGATAGCATTCCGCGAGGCAGGCGGCGGCACCGGCAAGCCGATGGACATCGACGAGTTCGACACCTGCGCGAACTGCTACAAACAGCTCATCGTGTGGAACCCCGAGGCAGAGGAGATCATCGGCGGCTACCGCTACATGCTCGGCACCGACTGGGAACTCGACGAGAACCGCCAGCCGAAGCTCGCCACAAGTCACATGTTCCACTTCTCCGAGAAGTTCATCAACGACTACATGCCCTACACCATCGAGTTGGGCCGCTCCTTCGTCACACTCGAGTACCAGAGCACACGCCGCGGAGCGAAGAGCCTCTTCGCACTCGACAACCTGTGGGACGGACTCGGCGCGCTCACCGTCATCAAGCCCAACGTGAAGTACTTCTTCGGCAAGATGACCATGTACCCGTCGTACATACGCCGTGGCCGCGACATGATCCTCTACTTCCTCAAGAAGCACTTCGACGACAAGGACAACCTCATCATACCGCTCCACCCGCTGAAGATAGAGACCCCTGAGGAGGAGCTCGCTGCCTTGTTCTGCGAGGACGACTTCAAGAAGGACTACCTCATCCTCAACCGCGAGATACGTGCATTGGGCTACAACATCCCGCCACTCGTCAACGCCTACATGTCGCTCTCGCCCACCATGAAGCTCTTCGGCACCGCCATCAACTACGGCTTCGGCGACGTAGAGGAGACGGGCATTCTCATCGCCGTCGACGAGATACTCGAAAACAAGCGCGTACGCCACATCGACTCGTTCATAAAGGAGCACCCCGAAGCTCTCAAAATAACGAGCGGTGCCAACAACGTCATCTACAAAGAACGCCCATAGGAGGGTATGGCATCCTGCCATACCCACGCACCCCTCCATGCACCCCTTACACGCCCCTCACACACCTCCCACACACCCTCCTCCCCACCCCCTCCGCATATTTTACCATCCGCATCGGTCGACGCAGACATCCGCATCGGTCGACGCAGACATCCGTAACGGTCGACGCAGACATCCGCAACGGTCGACGCAGACATCCGTAACGGTCGACGCAGACATCCGTATCGGTCGACGCAGACATCCGCATCGGTCGACGCGGATGCCCCAACCTACCATATAGCAATATATTTTTCGCCCTAATTATTTGCAAATTCCAAATTATTTTACTTTATTTGCAGCCGTTAAGAAGACACAAACAACCAAATACTAATATTTTTTAAACTATTTTATTATGAAAACCCAAATTTTACCCCCCGATTGCTCGTCTTTTACTTGCTATCCTGATGTGCCTGCCCATCTGTGGTAGCCGTCTGTCGGCTCAAGAGCCGTACGCTGTGTATGACAAAACCACAAGCACACTGACATTTAAATATGGCATAAAACCCGCTGGAGCATATTCGCTGAATGAGGGCAGAAATGCTCCAGGTTGGTATTCTGAAAGAAATAAAAATTACATCAATAAAGTTGTCTTTGATGCCTCATTTGCAAAAGCACGCCCAACGAGTTGCTACAGCTGGTTCCGTGGTTGCATCGACTTAAAAATAGAGGGTATTGAATATCTGAACACAGAGAACGTGACAAACATGGGGTGCATGTTCGATGACTGTAGGTATCTCACAACACTTGACGTATCAAACTTCGACACAAAGAACGTGACAAACATGAACAAGATGTTCTATGAATGTAATGGGCTCACTACACTGGATGTCTCAAACTTCGATACTAAGAACGTGACGGATATGCGTTGGATGTTCAGCTTCAATTCTGCTCTCACCACCATCTATGCAAGCGACAAGTTCGTGACAACAGCATGTAAAAAAGGTCAGAATATGTTTAAATACTGCACTAATCTTGTAGGTGCCGTACCCTACGACGACAACAAGATAGGCAAGGAAATGGCGAACTACACCACTGGATACTTCACATATAAAGCAGCTACAGGTATTGATGCGCCGACGGTGTCGGACGACACGACAGCGGAGTATTATGACCTGCAGGGCCGCCGTCTGAACGCACCACAAAAGGGTGTGAACATTGTGAAGCGTGGCAAGAAAACAACAAAGGTGCTCGTGAAATAAACATCAGGGGGTGCAGCGGTCTCCGCTGCACCAACCAAGCAATAATAAACAGATAAACCCTGCAACAACAACCGACAACGAAACGTCGGATGGACAAATAAAAAAGCATTGGCGCATATAGGCTCTCAAAAGAGAAACGAATTATGCACCAATGCTTTTTCTATTTTCATACTGGTTTAATCCACCGGACTAAAATCGTCCTTGCCAACTCCGCAAAGTGGACAAACCCAATCTTCTGGAAGATCTTCAAATGCTGTACCTGGCTCTATGCCATTCTCTGGGTCGCCAACAGCTGGGTCATACTCCCAACCGCAGACATCACATACGTATTTCTTCATAATCGTATCGTTTTAATTGTTATCTGTTGCAAATATACACATTATATTTCAAACGACAAAGCGAAACGAGTAAAAGTTTTGTTAATTTATAATAATTACAAGCCCATGTAGTATCTGTTGGAGACTCTTCTCTGCAAGAAGCTTCTATGCGTTCCGTGGGTTCTGTGGGAATACAGTTCTCCCACGGATTGCACTGATTCGCACAGATGGTTGGTTGCGTTAGTTCGCCCACGGAATCCACAGAACTCACAGAAGT
>OOAE01000286.1_pt1 | contig 51836 bp, 40 predicted proteins | sample 1671271 | NCBI WGS metagenome assembly OOAE01 (sample SAMN06348139, study PRJEB24527) | human gut metagenome | biome: human gut; feature: ankylosing spondylitis patient; material: feces | host: Homo sapiens | place: China | collected 2015-10 | reverse complement strand
TCACTTTGCGAGCAAAGTGAGCTACAGTGCTTCGCCTCAGACCTTCGCCGAATGTCCGCGTGGTGTCCCTTGCTGCGATGTCGCAACCGCTATGTTATTTGGCTCAACCCGTGCAGATATTTTTCTGGATTCTGAATACCCTACCCCTATGCCTGTCGGCGAACGCCGTCCCAGATGCGAGCTTATCACGTCCCAGATTCGGTCGTGGCTCGTCTCAGATTCGGTCGTATCACGTCCCAGATTCGGTTGTATCACGCCCCAGATGCGCTGACAAGTCTTAATCCCCATTATTGATAATCAATTGATTGGTTTTGTGGGATGGTTTGTGCGTGGCGTTTTGCAAAAAAAGCGCCTGGAAGCAAGGTCGCTTCCAGGCGTTTTATTATAGCAATAGTTCAGACGAAGAATAGACTATATTGGAATGCTACTATTTTTTATTTGAATGCTTTTCAATTGACTCTAAATCTTCCATTATTGCATCTAATACTTCAGAAACAGTTGCTTCTTTTTTGATTACCTTGTGTTGGTACAAGAAATTGGGCCCATATTTATTAAAGTTTCGGGTTCCTTTTTTTATTTTTTTATCTGGGATAGGCTCTGTGTTACCCTCACAGATAGAGGGAAAGTTTATGGGGTCATTTTTTTCAAATTGGAAGAAAGAAAATCTCATTTCATTTTTTGTCATTTCCCAAAACTTGTTATGATCGCCTTGGTCTTCTTTGATCCATTCTATCGCACGACAGTATTTGTTTCCTTGAATTTGAATCAGCAGCACATAATCTTGAGTGACTTTGATTTTGGCTTCGAGCAATCCTTGTCCGTGTGTAAATCCAAAGTTGGTGAAAATCTTGGTCAAACATGCACTATTATCCTTGGCTATTTTCTTAATATCCATTCCAGATTGGACGTCCAACTGGCTTTTTCCTTCCAAACGGGAGTTCAATTTTTCCAGCAATTGAGAATACCAGATTTTGTCTTGCAAGTCAGCTATACGCAACTCCTTGAGCTCCTTTCTATTGCTATCGTCAGGAAGCAAAAAGGGGCTCGAGTCTTTTACCTTCCAGCTCTCCGAGCATTCATGCAAAGTGGCAACGAATGAACAATAATCCTCTATCAGGGCTTTATGGTATTGATTGTTTATAAGCTGCATATGCTTACGCGTGGCTGTACATAAGTCCTTGTAATTTCGAATCTGCCATTTCTTCTCATCCTCGATGGCCTGCTTGTCGGGGAAAGATGTGGATAAAGACAACAGGATTAAATCGATGTTTCCTTCGTATTCCTTCTTCAACTTTTCAACGTATTCATCCAACTGTGCTTTAGTCGGAATACTTTTCACCTTATTCTCAAGGACCATGACAATTTTTTCATCCGATGTTATGCAGAGGTCGAAATTCTTGTATTCTCTCTTTACATTCCATTCAGCGTTGGACCAATCAGCCTTACATCCTAATTCCTTGCATATTTCAACAAAAAAATCCGGATAATGCTGTGCCAGCCAGGCCAGGAAATTGCTGTGGAACAATTCTTTGGATGATAATGACAAATTAAATAACGGGGATGAACTCAGGATACTATAGGCATGACCCATAGTGTTGACGGCAGGATTGAGTTTTTCTTCAGTGGAATGCGTTTCGATTGTCTTTTGATTGTTCATAAAGGTAGTAGTTTTAAAAGTTCGTTTCAATTATACTTATTATCTGGCTAAAGCTTTTTTAATGTATGAAACTTTGTCTGAACCTGTTCCATAGTGAATGTCTTTGTCTCCGATATAATTGCTTTCCTTAGCATCAGAGGTAACCGTCCAAGCTGCTTTCTTATTATCAGTGCCTTTACCTCCGCATTTGGCATTAAATTTTAGCAAAGCCGTCTCCTGTGCAGCGGCAAAATTTCCTCCCCATGTGACGAAAGTCATCAGGCAGAGTAGCGCAAGTTTGAATAACTTGTGTGATGTGTGTAGTGATTGTTTTATAATAATTACGTGATATGATAGGTTTATGTATAATCAAGGACGTTGCAGTCTGTTTCTCTTAGGCAAAGTTATTGTTTAATACCATGTAGACCAAAGTATTGCAGATTAAGTTTGTGTTAATCGTCGTTTTTTTCTTAATCGGGCAGCCGTTTGAGGTAAGCAAAGAAAATGGCGGTTGCACTTTACATTGAAAGTACAACCGCCTGTTTGTGGTAGTTTCAGAGGAATTACGCCTCTGCGAGTTTTGTTTTAAACGCCAGCGCGTACATGCGCATCTGCTTAATCATGGCCAGCAGACCGTTGCTGCGCGTGGGGGAGAGGTGTTCCGTCAGACCGATTTCGCGGATGAAATAAAGGTCGGCGTCGAGAATTTCCTGTGGCGTATGGCCGCTTACCACGCGGATGAGTAGCGACACGATGCCCTTCACGATTAGGGCATCGCTTTCGGCGCGGAATGTGAGGATGCCGTTGTTCTCGTCACACACCAGCCACACGCGGCTTTGGCATCCGTCGATGAGGTTTTGTTCCGTCTTTTCGTTGTCGGGCAGCGGTTCCTGTTCTTCTCCCAGGTCAATCAAGAGCTGGTAGCGGTCCATCCAGTCATCGAGTTCAGAAAACTCTTCGATGACTTCGTCTTGTTGTTCGTTGATTGTCATATTCAAAATTGCGTATTATTGTTCCTCCGAAATCAGTTGCACGAGCGTCTGTCCCACCAGACGAAGGGTCTCTGAAGAGATGTTTTCTGGCGTGTCGTGGCTCGTGTGCCATGTGCTGCCGAAGGAATGTTCCGAAGAAGCGATGTAGGGGATGATGTCAACCGTTGGCACGGCAGCGATTTGGTTGATGTTGACGTGGTCGTCTGTGGCATAGGCGCCGTCTTGTTTCAGGAACAAGTTTCCCGCACCGATGCGTGATGCCGTGTCCCAAATGCGGTGCATGACAGGTTCGGCATATTGTGTGGAGAAGCCCTCAAAGCAGAATCGCGCGTCGCGGCCGCCCACCATGTCGAGCAAAATGCCATAGCGTGCGCGATAGCCCGCCGTTGACGCCTGTTCGGCCCAGTGGCGCGAGCCCAAACACCAGTCGCGTCCTTCGTCGTCGCCCGTTCCCCAATAGGGAGCGCCGCAGTCTTCCAGGTCGAAGCAGACGAAGTCGATGCCAACGGCCGGTTTCAATTCCTTCAAGAGACGTGCCAGTTCGATGATGACCGCCACACCGCTTGCTCCGTCGTTGGCCGCCATTACTGGCGTGTTGCGGTGGAGCGTGGAGTCGGGGTCGGCGTCACACCACGGGCGGCTGTCCCAGTGGCTCGTGATGAGAATGCGCTCCGAGGCATCAGGGTTATAGGCCGCGATGATGTTGCGTCCGTGCAGCATCTGTCCGTCCCAGCGTTTGGCGGTGACAGGTTGTTCCGTCACCTCAAGTCCGTAGCCTTTCAGTTTTTCCACGATATAGTCAGCGCAACGTCGATGGGCTTCCGTTCCTGGCACGCGTGCGCCGAAGTCACATTGCGTTTTGATGCTCGCCAATGCCGAGTCGGCCGAGAATTTCACGGCGCAGAGCGGTTCGTCGGCGTTGTTTTCGTTGGCCGCCGTCCCGTTGTTTTTGCAGGCGCCCAGTGCCAGGGACATTGAAAGGCCGATGGCGCAGAGGGCAAAATGTTTGATGATGGTCATGTGCGTTTTTTATAATTTCAAAAATCCGTTGTATTGCACCTGGCTCATGACGCGAAGGAAATTGCCAGCCCAGAGTTTGCGCAGGTGTTTTTGCGTGAGTCCTTCGGCCATGAGGCGTTGCGTCAGCACGAGATAATCGGCTGCCGAGGCGAGTCCGCGCACGCCGCCGTCGCCGTCGAAGTCAGAGCCGATGCCGACGTGGTCGATGCCGGCCACTTCAATCATATACATGATGTGGCGCACGGCGTCGATGAGCGTTGCCTCGCCGTTTTCGCGCAGGAATCCGTGGTAGAAGGTGGCCTGTGCGACACCATTGCGGGCAGCGATGGTGCGCAGTTGGTCGTCGGTGAGGTTTCGCGGACTGTTGCAGAGCACGCGTGAGGAAGAATGCGAGCAGATGACGGGCTGCGAGCTCAGGGCGACGGTGTCGTAGAACGTCTCTTCGGAGGCGTGTGAGAGGTCGACCATCATTCCGATGCGGTTCATTTCCTTCACCACTTCGCGGCCGAAGTCGCTCAGTCCGCCGTGTTCGCGTTCCGACTTCCTTGCCGAATCGCAGATGTCGTTGTCGCCGTTGTGGCAAAGCGTCATATAGATGACGCCGAGGCGGCGGTAGCGTTCCAGATTGGAGAGGTCGCGTCCGATGGCATATCCGTTTTCGATGCCGAGGAGGATGGACTTCTGTCCGGCGGCCTTGTTTCCGAAAATCATTTTCGGCGTGTATGCCAGGCGTGCGCCGTAGCTGTGTTCCACCATGTGTTTCACCTGCTGGATGATGCCGTCGGTCTTGAGCGTTGCCGCCGCCAGTCCCTCCACGGAGCGTTCGCCCTGCGGGATATAGGCTGCCATGACCACCGCGTCGAGGCCCCCTTCCGTCATGCGGTGGAGGTCAACGAGCACGTCATCGCGCCGCGCCGCGATGTTGGCGCCGCGTTCGAAAGTCATCGGCGTGTCGCAGTGCGAGTCGATGGTGACGATGTCGTGGTGCAGGCTCTTCGCCTGACGGAAGTTTTCAGCGTTGTTGACAAAATGGCGGAAGAGCGGCGTCATGCAGCGGTCGGAAGCGTTGGCATAGCATTCCGGGTGCCATTGCACGCCGATGATGGGTTTCCATTCGTTGCTTTCCACCGCCTCGATGATGCCATCGGCAGAGCGTGCCGTCACGTGCAGGTGCGGTCCTGCCTCGCTGACAGCCTGGTGGTGGAAAGAGTTGACGGCCAGTTTTTCGCCCAGCAGACTGCGCAGCGTTGAGCGTTCCTCCGTGGTGATGAAGTGCGTGGAGAGTCCGCGTGGTGCCTTTTGTGAATGCTTGATGAGCGGTGTGTCGGCCAGTGGGGCGCTCTTGATGTCTTGGAACACCTTTCCGCCGAGCGCCACTGCCAGCACTTGGATGCCGCGGCAGATGCCCAGAATGGGGATGTTGCGGTCGTAGGCGAGGCGTGCCAGGAGCAGTTCAGAATAGTCGCGCACCGGACTGATTTCTCCCAGTTCCTCCTGCGGGTCTTCGCCCCAGCAGAGCGGGTTGATATCGGCTCCGCCAGAAAGGAGGAGGCCATCGATGCGGTCGAGCAGGGTGGTGAGCAGTACGCGGTTTTCCGTTGCCGGGATGATCATGGGTATGCCGCCCGCCTGTTCCACGCTACGAAAATATCCCTCAGCCAGAGAGCATCCCCCCTGGGAGTCCATGTTTCCCGTGATGCCGATGACGGGACGCGCCGTGTGGTTGGGATAATGGTTCGTCACGGCGCGGTATTCGTTGATAAAGTCAAAATGATTCATGGCTGTTGCTTAGATTCAAACAGATGTTCAAGCAGATTCACATCAACTGCTTGCCATTGCTGAGTTACTGTTTCTTCTTCCGTTTCGGATTTTCGGGAAACCATCCCTTTCTGACGCGCTCTTCCTGTTCGAAGAGCTCCTTGATGGTCCAGAGCGAAGAGAAACCGACGATGCCGCAGAGGGCGCTCCAAAAGAGGCTCGCGATGAAGAGCGCCGCCACGGCGCATCCTATGCCAAGGAGCAGGAACACCCACCACGGGCGGGTGCCGAAATAATAATGCGTCTTGATGACGATGGGGTGGAAGATGCCGATGACCACAAAAGTGGCCACGCCGAGCAGGAGTCCTTCGTAGTTCATAACTGTTTCTTTATCGTGGGTTACTAAGTAATGGTAAATAGGTGGTCGAAACTATTTTATCGTATCACCATCACTAAAACAAAGCGCAAGCCCTGCAGAGATTACGAGGGGAGTGTTTGCCACCCCTTATATTCTGTGCGGGCTTGCACCTCAGCAGGTGATGGAGTCCATCACAAGATATACCAATTATTTGGGTTATTCCGATTTTGCGGCGCGTCCGCGTCGTTTCGTTTCCGGCACGCTGACCGTTTCGTCCATGTCGTCGCGCACCTTTCCTCTCAGTTCTTCAGCGAAGTCGAGCGCCGCTTTCATGTCGTCATCGGTGTCGGCTGTTGGCACGATGATGGGCACTTGTCGTGAGAAGCTTTCTTCGAGCGAGATGAGGGTTTCGGTCGACACCACGCCAGGAATTTCCTGAATGCGGTTGTTGAGCAATTCCATGAGGTGTTCATTGTCGCGCGAGAAGAGCTTGATGAGCATGGTGTAGTTGCCAGTGGTGTAGTGGCATTCTACGATTTCAGGAATCTTCACCAGTTCGGCTGCCGCTTCCTTGTACATCGAACCGCGTTCGAGCGTGATGCCCACATAAGTGCAGGTGCTGTAGCCAATGTGTTTGGCGTTGACCGTATAGCCAGAGCCAGTGATGACACCAGCTTCACACAGGCGCGAAACGCGCTGATGGATGGCTGCGCGGCTGACACCACATACTTCTGCCACGTCTTTGAAGGGTACGCGGGCGTCAAGAGAGATTATTTGAAGTATCTTCAAATCCAGTTTATCAACTTTCTTCATGTGTTGTTCTTTTAGATGGGGGCAAAGATACGGAATATTATGCAAATTGACGCTATATGCATAAAAAAAAGAGCAAAGCGACATGCTATGCTCTCTTTTTAGAAGTTGATAGTCACCAATTACTCATCTGGCGAGCCAGGGCAACGGATTGATGTGGTTGGCTGAGGCACCGCTGCGTTGGCGCAGTTGGAAGTGGAGCGTGGCGTTTCCTGTGCCGTCGCTGGCAACAGTGCCGATGGTTTGTCGGGTGGTCACGTTCTGTCCGTTGCGCACGCTGACGCTTGCGAGGTTGCTGTAAACGGAATAAAATTCGCCGTGGCGCACTATGACGATGTATGAGCCGCCGATGTTGGCCACTGTGCTTACCTCTCCGTTGTAGACGCAGCGTGCCTGCGCCCCGCGTTTTCCCGTGAGGTTGATGCCCTTGTTGTCGAGCGTCACGCCAGAGAGCCCTTCCACGTTGTATTGCCCATAGCGACTTGTCACGGCATACGAGCCAGTGATTGGCATGGGCAGGCGTCCCTTGTTGGCGCGGAATCCCGAAGAAACCGTGCGGTCGACATTGTCTTCCTCGTAATAGCGCGGTGTCTCTGTGCGGGTGCTTCCTCGTCGTGTGGAGGCGCTGCTTGAGGAACTCCGGTTGTTTTTTCCAGCTGGCGTCTTCTTGTTGCGTGCCCTTCTGGCCGCTTCAGCCTTAGCTCTGGCTTCCGCTTCGCGCTTGCGGCGGGCCTCCGCTGCTTTTCTGGCCGCTTCTTCGCGTTTGCGGCGTGCTTCAGCGGCGGCGATTTCTTGTTTGATGAGGCGGTCGATTTGCGCATCGAGTCTCTGTTGCTTCTTGCGTTGCTGTGCGATGGTCGATTGCAGGGCCGACTGCTTCTTGTTTAGTTCGTTGACCACCATTTGCCGTTGCGCCTTCTGTCCCTCCAATTGCTGATGGTGTGAGCGGGCGTCGCCCAGCAACGCATCTTTGTCGCGTTTCGCCGTTTGCAGTTCGTTGCTCTTCGCCGTCACCGCTTCCTGCTTTTTGCGTATGATTTCAGCCTGCGCCCTCAGGAACTTCGTATATTCCGAGGCGTAGCGCATGCGGCGGTACATCTGTCGGAAGTTTTTCGACATGAGCACAAACGTCCACCGGTTTTGCAGCAGGCGGTTACGGTTCATATACAACACCACTTTGCGGTATTTGTGCTTACACGTTGAGAGGTCAGTTTGCAGCGAATCCAGTTCCTTTTGCAACACCGCGATGTTTCCTTGCAGCGTTGTCACCTCCGCTTGGTATCCTTCAACAACTTTCTGTTGCTCATGAATTTGCGAATTGATCACAGCGAGGTTGTTGAGTTGCGTTTTCACGTCGCGCTTCGTGGTGTGGAGCAGTTGTTCAGAATCAGCAATCTGTTTTTTCAGTGCTGTGCTCTGCTGCTGCAAACTTTTAATGCGCTTGCTGCTCTGAGCCGAAGCCGTGGCGGAGAAGAGACACAGCAGACAGACGGCGATGCAGAATAGATGGATTTTATGAAACATTCCTTTCGAGATTTGATGGGGCGTTCTATATGGAGCATTCTATATGGAGCATATATATAGCTGTTCCATTATAGAGCCCTCCTTATGTAAGACAGACGTCTTTATTTCATGTTGATGAGTTTGCCCAGCAAGTCATCTGCCTTCATGGGCGTATATTTCGACGACACGCTGGTGTGTCCTTCCCATCCCGTTGCGTGGTCGATGCGGCTGAGCGTGAGGGAGAATCCGAAGTTCTTGCCCAGTCCCGTGACGGCACACTTCATGGTCGTCGGGAAGGGACGGTTGTTGAGCGTTGTGAAGTCGGCATACTTCCATTCCAGTTTGCCGTTGCGCGTTGTGTTTTTGTTTTGCGCCGTCATGCCGTCAATAACGGCCTGCTCCGTCAGTGTGGAGAACACGTATTTCAGTTGCGGCGTGTTGTTGAGAGAGAGCAACGTGTGGTTGCCAGATGATGCCAGTTGGAAATCGCTGCCGTTTCCAACGCTCTCATGTCCTGGGCGGAAGAGTTCGCCCCAGAAGAGCGCCTGCAAAGCGTTGAAATCCAAGCCCGCCTGCTGAAGGAACTTCATGTCGGAATATTTGGCGCGGACATAGCGTTTGTTGTAGCGGTCGATGAGCAGCACGTCATTGGGCGAAAACTCCATGCGGGCCACTTCAAAGCCCAGAAAAGTGAGCGAGAGTTGCACCACGTCGTCGCGCTTCATGCGCAACGTGCCGCTCGCCGAAATGTCCTTGCCGCCGGCGTTGAGCGACATTTTGATGCGTGCCGTGATGGTCTTTTCGGTCTGTGCGTTGGCGCAAACCCGTTTCACATAATGCTCGGCCTTCGTTTCCGTTTCGCTGGTGTGCTCCGGTGTGGAAGACGGCGTCTTGCTCAAATCGCGTGAAGAACGGCAGGCTGCGAGCGACAGCACTGCGAGAATGACAAAGAGATATTTCATCATGGCTGTATGCTTGGGGGGAAATCAAATAGACTCCCGTTGTTTGTTGTCTGAAGAAAAAGAAGGGCAGAGCGTCATTATAGGGGTGTTCTATAAATTAGTTTTAATGGAGATTCTTTATTTAGGATTGACTTGGCCGCTTTTACAGTTCTCACTCGCATCTTGCTGTATTTCAAAGACTCACATAGCGAGCTATGCTCGTCTTTGAAATACAACAATCTGCTTCGCGATAAATGTAAAATCGGCTCAAGCTAATTTATAGAACACCCCTATAGTCTCCGGCGTTCCACCTTCCGCTTGATTTTGGCGCGTTCCTTCGTGTCGGTGACACTTCCGAGCGCCTTGATCCAGAATCTCAGCGCCTCCCGTGTGCGCTTCATGCGGAACGAGATGTCTCCCGCGTGGTCGTAGATGCTGGCGTTTTCCTCCGTTTCGTCGAGGTGTTCCAGTGCCTGCGAGATATAGATGTGTGCCTGTGTGTATTGCTTTTGCAGGAAAAGAATCCAGGCATACGTGTCGAGAAACGTGGCGTTGGTTGGTTCCGCGTTGATGGTGCGCCGACTCATGGCCGCCGCATAGTCGAGGCGTTGGCCGTCGAGCGAGAGGAAGTAAGCATAGTTGTTGAGACACATGAGGTTGTTCGGATTAAACGAAAGCGCCTGTTCATAAGCCTCATACGATGCCTGCTTGTCGTTCATCTCGTGGTTCACGTCGCCCAGTGCCGCCCAAAGTTCCGATGCCGTCTGCGTGTCGGTCTCCGGCGTGATTTGCTGCGTGCCCTTCAAGAGAATCTGCCGCGCCGTTGCGTTGTGGTTGAGCTGCAGTTCGGCCAGTCCGCCATAATAGTAATAAATCACTTCAGAGGGCGAATAATCGTTGCCGCTACGGCAGAGTTCCGCCACCTCCTTCATGTTTCTCTCCCTCAGGAAAATGTCGAGCAGTTGCAGGCGTGCGCGGTTATAGTCGGGTTCGATGGTCAGGATTTTCTCCATCACCGGTTTCAGGCTTGCCGACGGCATCCCCACCGCCACCATATAATAGGCGCAGAGTTCCGCCAGTGCGCGGTCGTCCTGCGGTTGCCGCAGAGCGCGGCGGAAGAGCGAGAGCACCTCCGTGGAATCCTGTTGCGTCTGCATGGCTTCACCCACAAATCCGCGCATGGCTTCCACCTTCGCTTCGCTTTTCGTCTCTGGATTAAGCACCACGTCTTCAACCATGCAGCGATAGAGCGAATCCTTGTTCATCTTCTTATAGTAGGCCAGGAGCGAAATCTGCGCATAACTGTTGTCGGGCTCCAGCGTCAGCACGTCCTTATAGATGGCCTGTGCCATTTCGTGGTAGCCGTTTTGCATATAGAGATCGCCGAGAAGCACGCGGTAGCGCAAATCGTGGGGAAACTGCTCACAGAGCGCTTCTATGGAGGCATAGGCGTGCTCGTTGTCGCCCAGTTCGTTGTAGAGGCGGAACTTCTCAATGCTGAGGCGTTCGCTCTTTCCCTCAATTTGTTCCAGGCGCGTGATGCTCTCAATGGCCCCTTCGAAGTCGGCCGACTCCTCTTGCAGACCCACCAAGACCGTGAGACGGTCAACGTCGGGCCTCTTGCCAATCATCTCCTTATAGAACTTGATGGCTTCCTTGTATTTCCCTTCGCGTGCCAACTGGTTGGCCAGCGTCTCTTTCAGGTCGATGTTTTGTGGCGCGAGAGCGATGGCACGTCGCAGGAGCGAATCGCCTTCCACGCGGCTCAGCGTGTCGACCATGCTCCCGAAGGCCAGCTTGAGTTGCGCCATTTCGAAAAGCGCCTCTGGCGCATCGGGGTTGAGTTGGAGCGCCGCGTTTAAGAGTTCAAATTCAGCGTCGTATTTCTCCTTCTCCTTCTGGCGGACAGCTTCCAGGAAGAGCATGTCAAACTTGCGCTGCTCCTCCGCATTGAGCTGTTTACCAGGCAGCGGTTTTACGACCAGCGATTCTTCTTCAGCCTGTGCGTCCTTTTTGTGGGACGCGCAGCCCGCCAGTGTCGCCACAACCATGCACAACACCACAACCCCGCAGCATTTTGCCGCGAGGTGTGCCATAAGTATCAAATCAATGTGACGTTTCATACGTTAATACAATACCCTAAAGAGAACATGCCAATCAGCGTCCCGTATGCCCGAAACCGCCTTCGCCGCGTTCCGTTTCATCGAGCACCTCCACGGGCGCCCATTCCACCACTTCGTGGCGTGCCACCACGAGTTGCGCGATGCGCTCCCCATCGTTCACCGTGAAGGGCTCGTTGGAGAGGTTCACGAGAATTACGCCCAGTTCGCCGCGATAGTCGGCATCGATGGTGCCCGGCGTGTTGAGCAACGTGATGCCCTTCTTCAGAGCCAGTCCGGAGCGTGGGCGCACCTGTGCCTCATAGCCCGCTGGAATCGCCATGAAGAGCCCCGTTGGGATCAGGACACGGCCCAGAGGCGGCAAGACAACAGGGCTGTCGAGGTTGGCGCGGAGGTCCATGCCAGCGCTGAGCGCGGTGGCGTAAGCAGGAAGTGGATGGTGAGAGTGGTTGACTATTTTGATGTTCAGCATGATTCAGTTGGATGTGTTGAGATATGTTGTCTGGTGGAAACGAATCTTGAGCTGCCAGTGTCTGGCGTTGCTCCCTCAGAGAAGAGGAAAGACCGTTGCCCCCAAGAGGGGTTTCGTTGCTCTCAAGAGCCGTTCGTTGCCCCATTGAGGAGCAAAAATACTCAATTCCACCCACATATATTTAGTTTTCAGAAAAAAAAGGAGACAGCCCCATTTTTTTAGGCTAATTTTGCAAGAGCAAACTAACACGCGCCCCTACTTATGATGAATTGGAAACAGCTAATATCCGACAAGCGCTTCGGCAAAGAAGACACCCATCGTAATGCGACCGAACAGCGCACAGAATTTCAGCGCGATTTCGACCGCCTCATCTTCTCTGCGCCCTTCCGACGGATGCAAAACAAGACCCAGGTGTTCCCGTTGCCGGGCAGCATTTTCGTTCATAACCGACTGACACACAGTTTGGAGGTGTCGAGCGTTGGCCGCTCGTTGGGCGTCGATGTGATGCGCCATCTCCTTTCGCGCCATGCCGAACTCGGCGAGGCCGACATCGCCTCCGTTGGCTCCATCGTTTCTGCCGCCTGTTTGGCCCACGACATGGGCAACCCGCCCTTCGGACATAGTGGTGAGCGGGCCATCCGCAGCTATTTCACCGAGGGAAAGGGGCGCGACCTGCAAACTTACGTCAGTGTGGAGGGCGAACAGCTCACTGAAGCCCAGTGGGCCGATATCACGCACTTCGATGGCAACGCCAACACCTTCCGCCTCCTCACCCACCAGTTTGGCGGGCGCCGCCGTGGCGGTTTCGTTATGACCTATTCCACGCTTGCCGCCATCGTCAAATATCCCTTCGCCTCCCGCCAGGCCGTCAGGAAACCCAAATTCGGCTTCTTCGAAAGCGAGGCCGAAGATTTCGCCCGCATTGCCCGCGAACTCGGCATGCCAGTGGAGGAAACGGCAGCCGGCTACCGTTCCGTGCGCCATCCGCTGGTGTATCTCGTTGAGGCGGCCGACGACATCTGCTACGAGGTGATGGACATCGAAGACGCCTACAAGCTCCGTCTTCTCTCGCCCGAAGAGACGCGCCAGCTCTTCCTGGCCTTCTTTGAAGTCGCTGAACGGGAAAACCTCCTCAGCGCCTATCCCGATGCCACAGACGAGAGCGACCGCATTGCCTATCTGCGCTCCTGCGTGATTAACGCCTTGGAGCGTGCCTGCGTTCAGACCTTCCTCGACCACGAAGAAGAAATCCTCGAAGGGCGCTTCCGCGGTTCGCTCATCGACCACCTCCCCGACCATCTTCTGCAGGCCTACCGCCATTGCGAGGACGTGGCCCGCCGCCGCATCTATTCCTGCCGCGAGGTGCTCGACGTGGATTTGGCCGGTTACCGCATCATCTACACCCTTCTCGAACTCATGATGGACGCCGTTCTCGAACCCCAGAAGGCCTACAGCGAATTGCTCCTCGCCCAGGTGTCGAGCCAATACCAACTTTCGGCACCGCATCTCTACGACCGCGTCATGGCCGTGCTCGACTATCTCTCGGGGATGACCGATGTCTATGCGCTCGACCTCTACCGCAAAATCAACGGACACTCCCTGCCGGGGGTGTAAGGCGAGTGCAATAAGGCAATTGCTAATTGCCGATAATTTTTTATTGAAAGCGCAGTATAAGCTAATAAAGACAAGACCACATGGAGCCATTAGATATATTATACAAGAAGTGGAAAAGCATACAGCCACTCAACGAGCGTAAGCAATACCTGTTGAGCCAAAGGTTTACAGTGGAATACAATTACAACAGTAATCACATCGAAGGGAATACACTGACCTACGGCCAGACAGAACTCTTGTTGTTGTTTGGCAAGGTGAGCGGTGGAGGCGATTTGAAGGACTTTGTAGACATGAAAGCCAGTCAGGTCGGTTTGAAGATGATGGAAGAAGAAGCCGTGACACTGAACGAGCCGCTAACACAAAACTTTATCCGTCAGCTCCACAAAACCATCATTCGCGAGGACTACACCGTATACAGGCAGTTGCCAGGCGGTCAGCAAACAAGCTACACCATACACGCTGGAATGTATAAGACCCGCCCAAACAGCGTGATTACACGTTACGGAGATCGTTTCGACTATGCTTCCCCCGAAGAAACACCAGCTCTGATGACCGACCTTGTGGACTGGTACAATGAAGCCGAGGCATCAGGTAAGTACACGCCTGTGGAACTTGCAGCACTTTTTCACTATCGCTATATTCGTATTCACCCGTTTGAGGACGGCAACGGACGAATAGCCAGACTCATGGTGAACTATATCCTTGTACGCCACGGTTGGCCGATGATAGTGGTGCGTAACCGAATTAAAAACGAATACATTGATGCGTTGCACCAATCTGATGTGGAAGTAGGTCCGACTCCATCAGCAGGTGCGCATGCTACACTCATACAGATTCGGCATTTCTTCAAGTATTTTTCGGCGCTTGTGGCAGACGAATTAAAGTATGATATAGGCTTTGCTGAAGAGCAGTCGCCCAATGTTTGGTGGTACGATGGCCAGCGCATTGCGTTTCGCAGCAAGTCAACTGCCGTTTTACTGAAAGCCATGCAGGCAAATCCTGATATAACTATCGAAGGATTGAGCCAAGAAGCCGGTATCGTGACCGCGGCCGTGAAGAAGCAGTTGCAACAGATGATAAATAAAGGCTACATACAACGTCAGGAAAAAGATGGAAGTTGGTATGTTTTTGCCGCATCATCCATATAAAGAAATATGTTAAAATCAAGTTTAAAGGTGGCCACTGGCCACCTTTAAACGTCAAATTAACATTCTGCAACATAAAATCCGGCCCATCAGTTTAACCACAGGCGTTCGGAAAAACGCTGGCAATATACCGTTCTGGCAAGACGCAGGGAAGATGGCGGGAAGGCCCTCTTGATGAGGCTCTCCCAATGCCTGCCAATACTTCCCCTATGCCTGATGGCGAATACCGTCCCGTGTGCAAATGCGTCTGGCGGCAGATGCATTCGCGTCTGGGAGCAGATTCGATCGTGTCTGGGAGCAGAGGCGGATGCGTCTGGGAGCAGAGGCGCTGACAGGGATAGGGAACGGGGGGCGAAGCACAGTCGTTCGCTTGGCAGGCAGAGTGAGGGGCGGATTATGCAGCGTTCTTCGCGGCACCAACATCATTGCGTTCTTCGCGAAATATCTGTCCTCTTTCACTTTGCGTAAGGTGAGCTATAGTGCTTCGCTTTTTTCGGCCATCTGGAAAATTCGTCAGTTCGTCCTTACTTATATGCCAAAAGCGTTTCAAATGTCAAAATAATTTTGACTGCCTACTTATTATTTGTAAATTTGCAGGCAATCCTATGGAAAGTCATGGTGGGGGAGTGTTTTCCGCTTGCAAGCAGAAGCCGTTTCCCACCACACCGCAAGGCCGAGACCGCGAGGATTGGGGCATCCCTTGACCGCCCTGTTGTAAAGCACTCCCACAGCCCCGACCAGATAACGTTTAAAACATCCTTTATAAGAACAGATACTCCAATCATGGTCTCCTGGCTAAACACATTCTTTCAATCCATGCCCGCCATTTGGGCCGTCATCATCATCAGCTTGATATGCGCCGTTGGTCTCGCCGTCGGCAAGATACGCATCTTCGGTGTCTCCTTGGGCGTCACCTACGTGTTCTTTTTCGGCATCCTTGTCGGTGCGCTCGGCCTGACGGTTGACAGTCAAATGCTGAGCTATGCCGAAAGCTTCGGACTCATCCTCTTCGTGTATATCCTCGGATTGCAGGTCGGCCCAGGCTTCATGAGCGCCTTCAAGCAGGGCGGCACCAAACTCAATCTCCTCGGCGTTTTGCTCACGCTCATCGGCACCTTCATGGCCCTGGGCATCGTTTGGGCAGGATGGGTGCCGCTTCCCGACATGATGGGCGTGTTGTGTGGTTCAACCACCAATACCCCCGCCCTCGGTGCGGCGCAGCAGACCTTCAAGGAATTTGGCGATGCGGCCGCCAGTTCAACGGCGGCCCTCGGATGCGCCGTGACCTATCCCTTGGGAATGGTTGGCGTCATCATTGCCCTCATCATCATGCGCGGATGGCTTACGCGGCGTGAGCGTTCGGCAGAAAACGATGGCGAAGACGACCAGGCCTTCATCGCCTCTTTCCTCGTATGCAACCCCGCCATCTTCCATCAGAAACTCAATGAGGTGGCTGGCATCAGCGAGAAGGGGGCCCAGTTTGTCGTTTCGCGACTCTGGCGCGACGGAAAGGTGATTCTCCCAACGGCCGAAACCCTGCTTGAGGAAAACGATCGCATCCTCGTCATCACGAAGCGCAAGCATGTCAAGCAGCTCACCGTGTTTTTCGGACGACGCGACGAGACCGACTGGAACCAGAAGAACATCGACTGGAATGCGCTCGACTCCAAACTCATCTCGCAGCGCATTCTCATCACACGCTCTGAAATCAACGGACGACACCTCGGCGCATTGCAGCTCCGCAACCGCTATGGCGTCAATGTCAGCCGCGTGCAGCGTGCTGGCATACAACTCGTGGCCACCCCCGACCTCGTGCTCCGTATGGGCGACCGCATCACCGTCATCGGTGAGGCCGACAGCATCAAAAAAGTGGCCAATGAGCTCGGCAACGCCGTCAAGCACCTCGACGAGCCTAACATGGTCACCATCTTCGTGGGCATTGTGCTTGGTTTGCTCCTGGGCTGCATCCCCGTCAGTGTTGGGCTCAGCACGCCAGTGCGCCTCGGTCTCGCCGGCGGCCCCATCGTGATGGGCATCCTCATTGGCGCTTACGGTCCGCGTTTCCACATGGTGGCCTACACCACCACCAGTGCCAACCTCATGCTGCGAAGCCTCGGCCTCTCCATGTATCTGGCCTGCCTCGGTCTTGATGCCGGACGCAACTTCATCGCCACCGTCATGCAGCCTGCCGCCTTGGCGTGGATTGGATTCAGCATGCTCATCACCATGCTCCCCGTCATCATCGTCAGCATCATCACCGTGAAGTGGTGTCGCAAGAGTTTCGCCACGACGGCTGGTATGCTCTGTGGCGCTATGGCCAACCCCATCGCCCTCGACTATGTCAACGACACTTTGCCGAGCAACAAACCCTCCGTTGCCTACGCCACGGTCTATCCTCTCTGCATGTTCTTGCGCGTCATCATTGCCCAGATCATCGTCATGCTGTCTATGGGATAGCGCAGAATGCCTGTGGAAAACATAAAAAGCGCCCCAGAATCGCTGGATTCTGGGGCGCTTGCGTTTATTTATTTAGCAATGAATCGTGATTACTTCACCTCAATGGCGCGGTGTTGTGGTTTCGGTTCTTCCAATTGCTTAGGCAATTCGACATTCAAAATGCCGTCCTTCACGTTGGCCGAGATTTGATCTCTTACCACATTGTCTGGCAAGGCCAACGTCTGTTGGAATTTGGTGTAAGAAAACTCGCGGCGCAGATATTTCTTGCCTTTCTTGTCCTCTTCCTTGTTTTCAACCTTCTTTTCCATGTTGATAACCAAGTCGTTGTTCTCGTCGATGTGGATTTCAAAGTCCTCTTTCGTCATACCAGGAACGGCCAGTTCAACCATGTATTTCTTGTCGTCTTCGCTGACATTGATGGAAGGCGCTGTGGCGTTGGCTTTCACCATCCAGTCGTTGTCGAAAAAGTCGTTGAAAGCATTGGGCAACCAATTCTGATTATAATTTCTAACAGGTACCATAATAAATATCTCCTATGTTTTTTTGTTTGTTCGTTGAATGTTTGTTTCTGAAGTCCTTCCGTCGTCCTTGCCTCCTCGGCCTTTCGACTTCCAAGCTTCACTGGAGTATGTGCAAAGCGCGTGCCCGTTGCGCTTCGGCGAGCTGGAGAAAAGCAGGATTTTAACACGGCGGAAACATCCTTAAACCTTCAGCGACTGGATTTAAACATGTTGAACGCCGCGTTAAGTTTTCCCGACGGTTTGTCATCTCCAGTGGCTGACAAATCGTCGGTTTGGCACCCGTTTCCATGACATTTTGCGCCCTCCCGCTCCCGCAGCCCCCTATTTATCGGGAAAACGCTTGTGGATTTATGGCTTTTTACGTAGTTTTGCATCCGAAGTAGCCAATGAAAAGCGCCGCGAGCGCCCCTGTATAGGGCCTGCAAACCGTGTGGCTGCTCCTGAAAAGTACTAAAAGAAAAATACAAAACCCTAATATTCATACGGCACTCCCGACAAGGAGGTGCCGCGTGCAAAAAGACAAACACAATTATGAGAAAGACCATCTTTGCAGCGATGCTGCTGGCCGGAGCCACCATGATGACGGCAACGGCACAAGAAAAAGACCGCACGCCTCAGCCTTACAACTTCGTAACGCTTCAGGGCGGTGGACAGGTGACATTCACAAACAATGCTTTCGACAAACTGGCCACGTCTATCGGCGCCTTCTCTGTGGGACGCTTTTGGACGCCTGCCGTCGGTACGCGACTCAGCGTTCAGGGCTACAACAACAAGGCCGGATATAAAATCAGCGGGGCCGACCACACGTTTGACTTCAAATATGTGACCAGCGACCTCGACGTGATGTTCAACCTCTCGAACATCTTCGCGCCCAGCAAGGTGCATCCCGTCAATGTGTATCTCCTCGGCGGTATGGGTCTCTCTTATGCCTGGGACAACGACGGACAGAAGGATTTGCTCAAGAAGGGCGGTATCACAGAGTCGATGGCCTGGAACGACGATCGCCTGGTTCATAATTTCCGCATGGGCTTGCAACTGGAAGCCAATATCGCCCGCCACTGGGGCATCAACCTCGAAGTAGCTGCCAACAACCTCCATGACCGTTTCAACTCAAAGACCAATGGTAATGGCGACTGGCAGTTGACTGGTATGCTTGGTGTCACCTTCAAGTTTGGCATGCCAAAGGCACAGTCTGCCCCGAAAGAACCAGTTCACGAACCAGTGGGCTTGCCTGAAGAGCAAGAAGAAAAACCTGTGGTTGACAACACGCCAGCTCCCCTTCCCGCCCCTGTGTTGACGCAGGAAAAGACAAAGCGCGTTGAAGTGTTCTTCGACATCAACAGTGCCACTATCAAGGCTTCGGAGGAACGCAAGGTGTCTGAACTCGCTGCTTGGATGAAGCGCCGTCCGCAGGCCAAGGTGTCTCTCACGGCTTATGCAGATGCCGGAACGGGTACGCCCGAAATCAACCGCGCCGTTTCTGAAAAGCGCGTTAAAGCCGTTGCCAAATTGCTCAAGGAGCGCCACGGCATCGATGTGGCCCGCATCCAGACCGACTTCAAGGGCGACACCGTTCAGCCGTTCACTAACAACGATATGAACCGCGTCACTATCGGCGTGGCTGAAGTTGAATAATATATTTCTTGACCATCTGCTTATGCAAAAGAGCGGTGGAGCATCTTTGTTGGTGGTCCACCGCTCTTGTCATATATTAAAATAAGTAATAAAGCGTGTGGCCTTGTGGCGTAAAATATGGGCGCCGGCTTGTGGCCCCAATCATCCGCGCATCTGTCGTTCAAATTCCCACATGACGATGCCAGCGGTGACGGAGACATTCATGGAATGCTTCGTGCCGTATTGCGGGATTTCGAGGGCGGCATCGGCGGCGTCAACCACATCCTGGCGAACGCCTTTCACTTCGTTGCCGAGAATGAGGGCATAGCGCTTGGCGGGGTCGATGCGGAAGGTGTTGAGCTTCAAGCTGCCTTCCACTTGCTCAACGGCAAGTACTTCGTAGCCTTCGCGTTGCAGGCGCTTAACAGCGTCGAGCGTGTCTTCAAAATATTCCCAACTGACACTGTCTTCAGCGCCGAGGGCGGTTTTGTGGATTTCTGCGGCAGGCGGACAAGCCGTGATGCCGCAGAGCCATACGCCCTGAAGGCGGAAAGCATCGGCGGTGCGGAACACGCTGCCTACGTTGTGCAGGCTGCGGATATTGTCGAGGACGATGATGAGGGGAAGTTTCTCCGACTGGTGAAACGCCTCGATGTCCATGCGGTTGAGTTCTTCAACGGTGAGTTTGCGCATAATGATTCGGGGAATTAAGTAATGCCTTATAAATTTAGTAATAGTAAAATTTTACCATTACTTAAACTGGTTTTCGGAAACAGGCTGCTGGCCGTTGGCTGCTCATTCCAGCAGTTTCAGATAGAGCGCGATGCCTTCTTCAATTTCCTGCAAACCGATGTATTCTCCTGCGGTGTGTGAGCGCGACGACTCTCCAGGTCCCATCTTCAGTGAGGGCCAGGGCATGAGTGCCTGGTCGCTGAGCGTTGGCGAGCCGAAGGGTCGGCGGCCGAGAGCTTCGGCGCGGAGTACGAGCGGATGGGTGGGGGAGATTGACGACGAACTGAGACGCGTTGAACGTGCTTTGACGTCGCTTTGCAGATGGGCAGAGATTTCTTCGAGGAGCATTTGGTTGGTATAGCACTCATTAGAGCGCACATCAATGGTGAAAGTGCAGGCGTCTGGCACTACGTTGTGTTGCGTGCCAGCTTGCACGATGGTCACGCTCATCTTCACTGGGCCGAGCAACGGCGACACTTCGGGAAACTGGAAAGTGCGCACCCATTGTATGTCGTCGATGGCGTGGTAGATGGCGTTGTCTCCTTCGTTGCGGGCGGCGTGTCCGGCACGTCCGTGGGCTGTGCAGTCGAGCACCATCAGTCCTTTTTCGGCAATGGCCGGCTGCATGCCTGTCGGTTCGCCAACGATGGCGCAGTCGATGTGGGGCAGGAGCGGAATGACGCTCTCAATGCCGTTCTTTCCCGACACCTCCTCTTCTGCCGAAGTCAGAAAAACGAGGTTCCAAGGAATGTCGGTGCGCTTTTCCAGTTGGGTGAAAACGGCGAGCAGGCTCACCAATCCGCCGCCGCAGTCGTTGCTGCCAAGGCCGTAGAGACGTTCTCCTTCAACCTGTGGCGTGAAGGGGTCGGATTGCCAGCCAGCGGCGGGCTTCACCGTGTCGATGTGCGCATTGAGTAGCAGGGTGGGGCGGTTGGGGAGTTGCGCCCGTCCGACACACCAGAGATTGTTGTGGTGGCGCATCGGGGCCAGGCCCTGCTGCTTGAGCTGTTCTTCCAAAAAATCGGCCACGGCCTTTTCATCGCGGCTCACGCTCGGAATGGCGATGAGGCTTTTCAGAAGTTCGGTGGCGTCGGTGTGGGTCATCATAAGTGGGTGTGGGGATGTAAGTGAAAAATACTGGCTGACTAAAAAAACGGGTGTCCTGTTTCCCGGATTCTCTTCAGTGTGAATACGGAGAACAGAACACCCTGTATGTTTATTGCTGTTTATCCCTTGATGGCTTTAACAGCTTCCTCGATGGTGAGGCTCTGCTGCTCGCCTGTGGTCATGTTTTTGAGCGTGATGCGTCCTTCGGCCATTTCCGTTTCGCCAACGAGGGCCACGAACGGCACGTTGTGGGCGTTGGCATAGCTCATCTGCTTCTTCATCTTCACGCTGTCGGGGTAAACCTCCGTGGCGATGCCGGCGAGGCGGGCCTGTGCGGCGAGGCGCAGGCAGTGGGCCGCTTCAGCGGCGCCGAAGTTGATGAAGAGCAGTTGTACGCCGCTTTGAGTTTCCTGCGGATAGAGGTCGAGTTGGCCGAGCACGTCGTAGATGCGGTCGGCACCGAAGGAGATGCCCACGCCGCTGAGGCCCGGCATGCCAAAGATGCCCGTCAGGTTGTCATAGCGTCCGCCGCCCGTGATAGAGCCGATTTGCACGTCGAGCGCCTTGACTTCGAAGATACAGCCCGTGTAGTAGTTGAGGCCGCGGGCCAGGGTGAGGTCGAGCTCGATTTCGTTGTGCAACTGGCTGTTTTTAAGCGTCTCGAGTACGAAGGCCACTTCCTCAACGCCCTTCAGTCCTGTCTCGCTCTCAGCAAGCACGCGGCGCATCGTTTCGAGTTTCTCTTCGTTGCTTCCCGAGAGAGCGATGATGGGCTGCAGTTTTTCCACAGCCTCTTCGCTGAGGCCGACAGCACGCAATTCGTCGTTGACTTTGTCGAGGCCAATCTTGTCGAGCTTGTCGATGGCCACCGTGATGTCAACAATCTTGTCGGCTTCACCGATGATTTCGGCAATGCCCGTAAGGATTTTTCGGTTATTGATTTTGATGCAGACGCGAATGCCGAAACGAGTGAACACCTCGTCGACAATCTGCATCAGTTCGACTTCATTCAAGAGCGAGTCGGAGCCGACTACGTCAGCGTCACACTGATAAAACTCGCGGTAGCGTCCCTTCTGTGGACGGTCGGCACGCCAAACCGGCTGAATCTGGAAGCGCTTGAAAGGCATCTGGAGTTCATCGCGGTGTTGCACCACATAGCGTGCGAAAGGCACGGTGAGGTCGTAGCGCAAACCCTTTTCGCAGAAGCGTGCGGCGAGGCGGGCGGCAGAGTCGCTGCTATAGTCCTCAGCGCTGATGCCGCTGCGGAAATCGCCCGAGTTAAGAATCTTGAAGAGCAGCTTGTCGCCTTCTTCTCCATATTTACCCATCAGCGTGGAGAGGTTCTCCATAGCTGGTGTTTCGATTTGGCGGAAGCCGTAGAGGGCGTACACTTCGCGGATGGTGTTGAATATATAGTTGCGCTTGGCCATTTCAACGGGGCCGAAGTCGCGTGTTCCTTTAGGGATACTTGGTTTTTGTGCCATTTTTATATGATTGATTGAAAGCAGGTTCCCGAAATAGTGTTTTCTACATTCAAGATACTATCTCCAGGAACCTGCTTTATGCGTTTGTATTACTAAGTGGGCGGTTGACATCTGTTGGCCGTTGCTCTCATGCTTGAAAGCATCCTGTTGGGGTTTGCCCTCATGCTTGAAAGTCGTTTCTTCACAGGTCTGCCAAACACCCCCCTTCATTGTTTGTTCAATCAGTGTTTATCCCACCTGTGAACCAGGCTTGACGTTGCCGAGGACGGAGGTCACGTTGAGCGTTCCGTCGAAGTTGACAGCCGAGAGAATCATGCCCTGGCTCTCGATGCCCATCATCTTGCGTGGCGCAAAATTGGCAACGAAGAGAACATCCTTGCCGATGAGCTGTTCTGGTTCATAATAGGCAGCGATGCCGCTGAGGATGGTGCGGTCAACGCCCGAACCGTCATCGATGGTGAACTGGAGGAGCTTCTTCGACTTCTTCACCTTCTGGCAGTCCTTGATGTGGCCAACGCGGATGTCCATCTTTTCAAACGTTTCAAAGTCAACGTTTTCCTTCAATGGCGCGGCAACATAATTGGCAGCCTCGTTGGCCTTCTTGGCGTCGTCAAGCTTCTTGAGCTGAGCCTCGATGGCTTCGTCTTCAATCTTCTCGAAGAGCAGCGACGGTGTGCCGAGCTGGTGTCCTGGCTTGAGAAGTTCAGTTGATCCGAGTTGTTCCCATTCCGTTTCCTTGACGCCCAGCATCTCGCGGAGTTTAGCCGAACTGAAAGGCAGGAAGGGTTCGAAGGCGATTTCGAGGTTGGCAACCAATTGCAGGGAGATGTAGAGGATGGTTTTCACACGCTCCATGTCGGTCTTGGCCACATGCCAGGGTTCGCAGTCGGTGATATACTTATTGCCGAGGCGGGCAAGGTTCATGGCCTCTTTTTGTGCATCGCGGAACTTGAAGACATCGAGGAGGGCCTCCACCTTCTGTTTCACGTCCTTGAATTCCTCAATGGCGTTGCGGTCGATGTCAAGCAGTTCGCCACATTCAGGAACAACACCATTGAAATATTTCTTCGTGAGCTGGAGCGCACGGTTGACGAAGTTACCGTAAACAGCCACCAGTTCGTTGTTGTTGCGGTCTTGGAAATCCTTCCAGGTGAAGTTGTTGTCTTTCGTTTCTGGAGCGTTGGCCGTGAGCACATAGCGCAAAACGTCTTGCTTGCCAGGGAAGTCTTCCAGATATTCGTGGAGCCAGACGGCCCAGTTGCGTGATGTGGAAATTTTGTCGTTCTCCAAATTGAGGAACTCATTGGAAGGCACGTTGTCGGGCAGGATATAGCCGCCGTGGGCCTTGAGCATCGTTGGGAACACGATGCAGTGGAACACGATGTTGTCCTTTCCGATGAAATGCACGAGGCGCGTTGAAGGGTCTTGCCACCACTTCTGCCATGTGCCCCATTTCTCCGTTTGTGCGTCGCAGAGTTCCTTGGTGTTGGAGATATAGCCGATGGGGGCATCAAACCATACGTAGAGCACCTTGCCCTCAGCTCCCTCAACGGGAACGGGGATGCCCCAATCAAGGTCGCGCGTCATGGCGCGTGGCTGGAGGTCCATGTCGAGCCATGATTTACACTGGCCATAGACGTTTGGACGCCATTCCTTGTGCTCTTCGAGAATCCACTGTTTGAGCCAGTCTTGATAGTCGTTGAGCGGCAGGTACCAGTTTTTTGTGGCCTTCTTCACCAGTCCGTGTCCCGGATTGTTTTTGTTGGTCGGGTTGATGAGTTCTTCAGGCGAGAGCGTTGCGCCGCATTTCTCACATTGGTCGCCGTATGCGCCTTCCGCGCCGCAGCGCGGGCAGGTGCCGACGATGTTGCGGTCGGTGAGAAATTCGCCCGTTACTTCATCGCAGAATTGCTCCTCGGTTTTCTCCACGAGCTTGTTGTTGTCGTAAAGCGTGCGGAAGAAATCAGAGGCAAACTTGTTGTGGATCTTCGAGGTCGTTCGGCTGTAGATGTCGAATGATATGCCGAAGTCCTCAAACGATTTTTTGATGAGGTTGTGGTAGCGGTCGACCACCTCCTGGGTGGTGATGCCTTCCTTGCGGGCACGGATGGTGACAGGCACGCCGTGCTCGTCGCTTCCGCCGATGAATAGCACTTCCTGCTTTTTCAGGCGCAGATAGCGCACATAGATGTCAGCCGGCACGTAAACGCCAGCCAAGTGTCCTATATGTACACCTCCGTTGGCATAGGGTAGGGCGGAGGTGACGAGGGTGCGGTTGAATTTCTTTTCCATGGGAAATATGTCTTGCTTTTGTTGTCTGATAGGTGGGTGTGGCTGATCATGTGCAGTTTGCAGATGATGGTCGGCACGGCATCATTTGAAACTATTCCTTCGGCTCCTCGTAGAAAGTGCCGTCGGCATGTCGTTTTCTTTTCCATCGTCTGTGGCTCCACAGCCAGAGATGTGGTTGTCGCTGGATGATTTCTTCCAGTTCTGCCATGTAACGTTCCGTCAGCTCATAGTTGGGGATGTCTTTGACGTGGTCGGTCATGAGGCGCAATCGCAGGCGGTATTGTCCGCGTCGTTCGCGCTTCACGTCGGCGAAAAACACGGCGGCATCCACTTTCTTTGCAATGCGTTCCGTTCCAGTGAAGACCGGCGTGTCTTGGTGCAGGAAGTCCACCCAGTCGTGGATGCTGTTCCATCCCGGAGCCTGGTCGGCGATGAATCCGATGATGGTGCGTTCCCCCTTCTGTTTGAGTTGGAGAATGTGTCGCATCGACTCGTATTTCGAGATGTTGTCGGCCCCAAAGCGGGTGCGCATCTGATAGAAGAACGAGTCAAACGCTTTGTTTTTGAGCGGGCGGTACAATTGGGCGCAGTGGGTGGTCTCACGCGTGCTCCAAAGCGGCATGGAGGAAATCCATTCCCAGTTGCAGTAGTGCCCCAAATAGATAAACACGAACGGGTGCGTTTCCAGTTCGCGTTCCATTTCTTCCATGCCCTCCACAATCATTCGCCGCTTCATTTCCTCGGGCGAGATGGAGAGCAGTTTGATGGTTTCAACCACATAGTCGCAAAACCATCGGTAGAAACGTTTTTCAATCTGTCTTCTCTCGCTCATGGAACGCTCAGGGAAAGAGCGGTCAATGTTCTTGCGTACCACCTTTCGCCGATACCCCATCACATAATAGATGACGGGGTAACAAATATCGGCCAGTGCATAAAGCACACGCAAAGGCAGATGTGAAAGCAAGCGTAAAAAGGCAATAGCTATCTTCATGACTGCAAAGTTAGAAAAAATCGTTGACAATCAATGCTGACAAGGCAGGATAAGTGGTTGCTTGGCGCTTATTTTGTGGGAGTGACTAAGAAAAAACGATGCGACATCCTGGAGAGTCCCCCACTGCCGATTATTTCACGACGCATCAGGTCGCTCCGTGACAGATTTTTCCGAAGGCCGCTTTTACCATAACTTAACCATCCTGAAACAATAGTTATGCCTTGGGGATGGATGCTTTTCGATGAAAAAACTTACCTTTGAAGTTTAATACCAGACAAACAATTCTGACCACCTACTTAGAAGGAATCATCTTATGGAAGAGAATAACAAATTGCAACAGAACCATAGCGGCAACACGCCGCCCCCTGTCCCACAGCCGGCCTCGCCGCCCCCTTTCGTGGCGCCCGATGGCGGCGATGAGACGTGTGGACAGAATGTTCAGAAATCTCAGGAAGAATCGAGTCCTAAGGAAGAAGCCCCTGCCGCCCCCACGATGCCCGAGGGAGCCATGCCTTCGCCTGCACAGATGGAACGTCTCATGGAAGAGGCCGACCGCGAACTTGAGGCCTTCGATGCCAAACCCCTGCCCAATGCGGGGCTTCTCGTGCGTGCCTTCTCTTTCAAGGGACGTATCACGCGGGCAGAATACCTCATCTCTCATGCCCTCATCCCTTTCCATTTCATGCTTGTGGCGTATGTGGCCAACGTCGCTTCAGAGATAGCCTCTTTCTCTATCGGCGAGGACGCTGCTGGCAGTCTTTACAATCGCCTCATGCTCTTCTCCGGCCTCTTCATGTTCTGCTGGTTTTATACGGCACAAGGCGTGAAGCGTTGCCATGATGTCGGCTGGAGCGGCTGGTGGTTTTATGTGCCTTTCATCAACATCCCCTTGTTTTTCAAGAAAACCCGTCGGGAGACCAACCGCTATGGTCTTCCCGCCACTCTGCGTGCCACAAACGCCGAAGATGCGGCTGCCGCCACATTGGTGCGCCGCCGTGGCATTTGGTGTGCCGCCACTTGGCTCCTCTGTTCGCCCGTTTACTTGTTCCTAACCTGGCGCTGGAAAATCCAGCGGCTCTTTGCTCGCCTTCTTATGCTGTTGGTGTCGCCCTTCATCATCAGTGTGGGATACACATCGCAGGTGGCCTACAAGCAGGCTAAGATAGCTCGCACCCACGAAGCGCGGGCCATCGGATTCCTTTCGGAGGACAACCTCGGTGTGGCGCTTCCCGTGGATGAGGCAGAATGGCGTGGCCGCGAGCGTTTTTCGGGGGCCGACACTTACGACATTTCCTTCTCGAAAGCTTTGACGGACAGCGACTATAAGCGCATTGCGGCGCTTGCCGAGAAGAAGGAAAGCGGATGGACGGCCTATCAGAATGAAGCAGAAGCCGACACCGATGACGACTATGGTTATTACCTGGAAGACTATGGCAAGCCAGCCACAGATGCGAAGGCAGAGGCGCCGACATGTTTCCGCTTTGCCAAGACACTGACGGGCAGAAAGAAAAAGGAATTCAATGTGACGCTGACCATTCTCAAACAGGAGAAGGAAGCCAAACTGACAGTTCAGGCTGCGAAGTGACAGACATTTCAGGGGTGCTCCGTATAGGAGCGCCACCTGTTTTCACGACCATCTTATCTTGTAACATCAAATGACATTCAATCATTCCGTTTCCCTCGTCCTCTTCTGTCTGCTGCTCGCATCCCCCTGCCGCGCCGCCCGTTCGGCCGAGGGGCCAGAGAAACCGCAACTCGTCGGCAAGAAAGTTCATTTGAATGACGACGAACAAGAAAAACTGCGCCGCTGGAAAGCTGGTGAGACTGTGTCGCCGCAGGCTGTGCGCCGCTATGGTGAATGGCGCTGCTTTTCGGCCGACACCATCTCCAATGCCGTATTTGCACGCATGTGGGGAAAGAGCTACAAGAAAGGGTGCAGCATTCCACGCAGCAAATTGCGTTACGTCAAAGTGTTGCACATCAACGGCGCGGGGAAGATACAGTTGGGCGAACTGGTCTGTCACGCCGACATCGCAGCCGACCTCGTCAGCATTTTTCGCGACCTCTACCGTGCTTCCTACCCCATCGCCCGCATGGTGCTGATTGACAACTATGGGGCGCAAGATCGCCCGTCGATGGAGGCCAACAACACCTCATGCTTTAATTACCGAACCGTTGCCGGCACCCGCAAACTATCGGCTCATAGCCGTGGCCGTGCCATTGATATCAATCCGCTTCACAATCCCTGCGTGAAAAGTCGCGCCGACGGCACGCTCCGCGTAGACCCCGAGAAAGGACGCCGCTATGCCGACCGCACCAAGTCCTTCAAATATAAAATCTCACACAGCGACCTCTGCTATCGTCTCTTCAAGCGCCACGGCTTCGTCTGGGGCGGAGATTGGCGTAGCCTAAAAGACTATCAGCATTTCGAAAAGCCCTAAGGCCCAACAAACCGCAGTCCGCAGATTCCATGCGAAGCTTGTTCAAAGGCAAGGAAATAAGTCCCACACAAAACAGGTGGACTTGTTTCCTTGCCTTTTATTTTTCATAAACAACGAGCGGCAATAAATTCGAACTTAATATCTAATAATTCGAAACTAATATCTAACAACATACGTTAAATCAGATGCTTCATAAGCAATTTTTGTTTGAATCCGCAACCAACGAATATACATTTAAGGTATCTTTGTCAGTAGAAAATCTAAAACATTAGATAATTCCCTCAACCATCTAAAACATGAAAGAATTCAATACATTGACACGTGCCGAAATGCAGATAATGAATATTCTGTGGGATAAGGGTTGTGGTATGACCACGCACGAGATTATCGACGCATATCCCGAGCCACATCCCGCTTACTCCACTATCGCCACGTTTATGAAGATACTCACCCACAAGCAATACGTCAGTTCGTACAAGCGTGATGGGGGTGGCAAGACATACGTGTTTTCTCCTCTCATAACAAGGGCCGAATACACACGTCATGCAATGAAGGAAGTAAAGAAATCGTTCTTTGGCGGCAGTCTTCACTCGCTCATTTCGTTCTTTGTGAAAGAAGAGAATATCTCGGATGAGGAACTGGAGGAGATACTTAGTCTGATAGACAAGGGTACGGAGAAAAGAGACATTTCAAAACAATGAGAACCAAGATACAACCTTATTAAGAACCATGATGCTACCTTATATTATAAAATCAGCCATGGCATTGGCGCTGCTATATGCTTGCATTATACCATTGCTTGAAAAGGAGACCTTTCATCGGCTCAACCGAATCGTAATCCTTGGATGCCTGGTTATATCGTTTGCTATTCCATTGGTTCACTTCCCCAGTGGTACAAATCCAATAGTAGATAAGGTTCGTCAGGCGGTTCTACTGCCGGAGGTGCTGATAAACGGCAATGCAAAAGAACAGTCTGTATGGAGTTGGTCTGACATTATAGTCTGTATATACACAATTGGAGTCGTGGCTATATTCTCGATGACAGTCGTTCAAACCGTGCGTCTGATAAAGCAGCTGCGCCAGTGCGAGCATACCACCGACAACAAAGGCAACACCATAATTCTAACCGATGATGCAACGAGTCCGTTCTGTCTCTTTCACTACATCGTGATGAGCCGTGACGACTATGCCAACAACCGCAGTTTCATACTAACACATGAGCAAGAGCATATACGCTTAAAACACTGCATAGACCTCATCCTTCTTCAGATAGCCACTATCATGCAGTGGTTCAATCCTTTCGCGTGGCTGATAGGCAAGAATCTGAAAGCCATACACGAATTTGAGGTGGATGAAGCAGTATTAAACAAGGGCATTAATGCAACAAAATATCAAAAATTCCTTGTAATCAAGGCGGTCGGCAATCGTCTGCAGCCATTTGCCAACAACCTTAACAATGAGTCACTAAAACGAAGAATCATTATGATGAATCAGAAGAAATCAAACAGATTGATGATGCTCAAGACATTGTTCATTATCCCAGTGGCAACACTGGCAATCAGTGTATTTGCCAGCAACACAAACGTGAGCACTATGGCAAAAGCAACCACCCTATCAACAATCGATATGCAGACACAACAGCCTGACACAAAAGTCTATAAAAACGTTGAGGTGAAGCCACAATTTAAAGGCGGAGAATCTGCAATGATGGAGTTTATCGCTAAGAATGTGAAATACCCTCAAGCTGCTATCGATGCAACACTGCAAGGCAAGACGATCGTAGGTTTTGTTGTAAGAAAAGACGGAAGTGTAAGCGACGTGCACATCAAAAAGTCATCAGGCCATGCTGTGCTCGACAAAGAGGCTATGCGTGTGGTGAAGACTATGCCGGCGTGGAAGCCAGGAAAACAAAAGGGCAAGCTTGTAAACGTGAAATGCAATGTGCCGATAAATTTCAGAATCCAATAATTGAGAGGAGGGGATGTAAAAGTGCATGAACTGTATTATTGCTATTTGGTAAAATGACGATCTTTGTATAAGATAAGCTTCGCCTCGGCATAGCGTCCAAGCAAGCTTGACGCTATGCTCTCGACTTGCATTACCTTTGTATAAGATAATTCTAAGGGCTGATACCTCGTGTGGGGAGTGTCAGCCCTAATTTTTTTGTTTAAAAAATTTTTACTGCACAGCAATAATAAAAATATTGGTTTATATTTGCGTATCACAACATAAATATTTAAATTTGCAAACATAGGGGTGGCAAATGTTTATCGTTTGTTTTAAAAACTAAATATGAGCAGGCGGAAAAAACATCCCGTAAAGACAGATCATAGTGTTGAACCTATATAGAAACATCGTTGGAAATCAATTATTTAATCTCAATTGCCCCATCCGTTGCCAGTCTCTTTCAACCATTCTCTCGAAAAAGAGATTTAACATTCAACACAGATATCAACCTCTGCGGAGCCGCCACTGGTTTAAATAGCACTTATTTAACATCATTCAAAGATAAAATCAATAACTTCAAAATTTTATCCTATGAAAAAGCAATCTTTCCAAATGAAACAATGGGCAAAGGTTTGTCTTGCCCTCTCGTTGGGACTGCCTCTCACGGCTTGTGTCGACGACAGCTACGATGCCAGCAAGGACATTGACATGACGATGGGTCTCGGTTCGCAAGGACTGCAACTCAAACTTGGTAACACCGAAAATATCATGCTTGCCGACCTCCTCGAGGAGGACGAGAACTTGAAAACGGACGCACAACACACTTATTACCTCGTTGAAAGCGGACGCACAAACGTTAATTTCAGTGTCGACAGAATGAATGCCTACATTGACAACGCAGTGCTCTCGCCGTCATTGGAAGTGCTCAACTATTCCAAGTTGCAGGAATTGATTCCAGCAGCGGCAGGAAGTCTGAACGTTCCAGAAGGATTTGTTTATCAGATCAACAACCTGACGGCCGATAACAGCATGAATTTCAAGTTCGACAATATCAGCAGTGTTGTCAAGCAAGTGAAGTCAATCACCCCTGCTGCGGGAACGAAACTCAAGATTAGCATGGCTTTGGAGCAAAACGGCATGTATTTCGCCATTCGCGACATCGACAATCTGAAAATCAAGCTACCGAAATACTTGCAGGTGGCCAATCCAACCAATGCACCATCGCCGGACAGGTCGTTTCGGTCAATCCGCGTCACAAAGTCAACTCAACGAACATCGACCTCGCTGAGATGGACATCGCCAAGATTGTCCTTGACGGCAACGACGGCAAAGTCAACGGCGGAACGCTCAGCATCCTGAATACCGAAGTTTCGCTCTCTGGCGACTTCAAGGTCTACGCTTCACGCGCCTTCACTCCGACCACAGGTAGCAAACTCACGCTCCACGTTTATCTCCACATGGGTAACACCCTCGTCGGACAAAACGAAGTGGTCTTCGACAATGTGACGGGACGTTTCGACCCAGACATCGCTCCAACCATCGAAAGCATCAATATCAAGGACAATCTGCCCGACTTCCTCGACAGCGACGATGTGACCATCCAGGTGGCCAACCCGACGCTCAAGTTCATGGCCGACCTCTCAAACGTGCCAGCCTCCATCGAGTTTAATGCCGGACTGAAGGCCAACAAGAAAGACGGCACAGTGGCTGCCAGAGTCAACCTTCCTGCATCGGGCAATGCCACGCTCTTGAAAGAGAAGAAAAACCATGTCTACTTCTATGAAGATGCCGCCGCAGGTCCTTACTCTCCTGCTGCCATCGAAGCAACGGCCATGAAATTCCAAGTCGACGGCATCAGTAGCCTCATCACCAAGTTGCCCGACAACATCTCTGTCGATCTCAAGGAAAACCGCCGCGTGAAGCTCGTTGACGAAGATGTGACCATCCAATTGGGTCGCACCTACAATTCCGACATGTCTTACGACCTCTACGTGCCGTTCACCTTCAACAACGGTTTGAACATCGTTTACAACGACTCTGTGACGGGCATGAACAAAGACCTCAAGGATTATGAAGCCGATGGCTTGGTCGTAACGGCCAACATCTTCAATGCCGTTCCGCTCGACCTCACCGCAACTGTCATCCCTGTTGACGTCAACGGACGTGTCATCAGCGAAATCGTTGTCTCAGAAGCCAACGTCGCTCCCGCACAGCCCAAGTCGGTGCTCGCCAACGAAGCCGAAGTGACTGCCACTGGTGTGGAAACTCCCGTGCAGATTACCATGAAACTCACCGACCCGAAGGCCCTCAAGCGTCTTGACGTGCTGCGTCTCCGCATTCAGGCCGCTGGCACACAGACTGCCGGACAGAAAGCCGTGCTTTCATCGCTGCAATACATCAAAGTCAAGGACATCCGACTGAAACTCAAAGGTCAAATCGTTGCTGATTTCAACTGATGAACTGATTCGTTTTTAGTCACGTAAAAAAATCTCACGTATGAAAACTATATTCAAAAAAATAGCAGCCGGACTTGTTCTTTCTTCAGCATTGCTTCCGGCACAGGCCCAGGAATTTCGCACGTCTTATTTTATGCAGACGAGCAATTTCCGCCATCAAATGAACCCGGCGCTCATCGATGCCCCCTACGTCTCTTTCCCCTTCATGGGTAACATCAACGTTGGTACAACGGGTAACATGGGTTACAAAAACTTCATCTATAAGCTTGAAGGCAACCCGCTCTACGACCAGACCACCTTCATGAGCCCAACCGTTTCGGCTTCTGATTTCCTCGACGGTTTGCACGATAAAAACCGTGCCGACATCTATGTCAACTATAACCTCTTCTCCGTGGGCTTCCGTGGCTTCAAGGGAATGAACGTCGTTGAGCTCAATCTGCGCTCCAACACCAACATCACCTTGCCCTACGAACTCTTTGAATTCATGAAGACCGCAGGCGAGAAGGAATTCTATCAGCTCCACGACATCGGTGCCCGTTCGCAAAATTATATGGAGCTCGCCTTGGGACACAGCCACCGCATCAACGACCGCCTCACCGTCGGAGCTAAGGCGAAATTCCTCTTCGGCGTGGCTTATGCCGACTTCAAAGTCAATCAGCTCAATCTCACCATGAACGGCGACGAATGGCGCGTTCAGGGCGATGCACGCCTCAAGGCATCCGTCTTGAAGAGCGAGTTCGACTATGAAGGCCCTGAAAAGAACGCTCCCGACGGCCGCCGCCGCGTGAAAGGGCTCGATGACGTCAGCTTCGGAATGCCCGGCTTCGGTATGGCCTTCGACCTCGGCGCCTCCTATAAGGTGATGGACGACCTCACCGTTTCAGCCGGTCTCACCGACCTCGGCTTCATCAGTTGGGGAAAGACCAAGCAGGCATCTTCTGCTGGCGACTACACCTTCAGTGGTTTCAACAACATCTATGCCGGTTCAAACAACACGGGCAACAACAAGCTCGGCGACCAGTTTGAAGATCTCGGCGACGACCTCGAAGAGATGTTCTCCGTTTATGATGACGGCGAAACGAGCACAACGCAGGCCCTGGCCGCCACGCTCAATGTCGGTGCTGAATACACGTTGCCGATGTACCGTCGCCTCCATTTCGGCTTCCTCTACACCGGCCGCATTCATGGTCTCTATTCTTACCACCAAGCCATGCTCTCAGCCACCGTCCGCCCGGTCAACCCCATCGAAATTTCGGTCAACACCACGGCTGGCGGAACAGGTTGCTCTCTTGGTGCCGCCCTCAGCCTGAAGGCAAAACACTTCAACTTCTACGTTGGTTCCGACCGCATTCTCGGCAAGGTCAACAAGCAGTTCATTCCGCTCAACAACCTCAATGCCAACGTCAACTTCGGTATGACCTTCCCGCTCTGATAAACACAGTCCCTCCTTATAGGGGATGATTTACATACAAAAAACGCATAAGAACCAAACGTTGTTCGGGTCTTATGCGTTTTTTCTTATCTGGGGGCCTCCGTTAGCCGCGGAGATTATTCCTCACGCTTGAACTTCATCATGTCCTTTCTCAGATGCTTGCGCAGATACCCTCCCATCGTGAAGCGCACACGGACACGCTTGATATTGCCAATGCCCACGTCTTCCTTCTTTTCAACAGGGTTGCTCACAATCGTCGGACGGAACGAGCCCAGATAGCCGAACCTCACGGAGCGCCCCTTCTTCAACACGTTCTCCACCTCCTCCTGCGTGGCAGAGAGCACCGACACGATGTCGGGCAACGACAAGGTGCACATCACGGAAATCTCCTTGGCAATCTCTTCCAGGTCCGTGGCTTTTTGCTTGCCGATTTGGGGATAGAATTTAACACTGGCGTCAACTGGATTCTTTTTGGCTTTTACTGTGTAGTTAATCATGGTAAATTGATAATTTTAAATGGTTGATAATTGTGTTTTTGAGATAGGTAATGGTAAAAATTGACTACACTAAGTAAGTGTTAAAACTAATTTTGAACACCCACTTATTGGCAATTACTACTTATTACAGAAAGCGCAGACAGGAGGTCGGGGCAGACTTGACAATGCCCCTTCCGTTTCCAGCCCCCTGCATGCCGTGAGCCACCTTATGCCTTGTCGCTCACCTTTTCAAATTTGAGACCGCTCACGTCGCTGTTGAAAATCTGCGACAGGCGTCCGCTCTGGGTGTATGCTACGCGCAATCGCTCAATGTTCGCAACGCCAGCCTTTTCCTTGGTGTCTGCTGGCGTACCCTTGATGGTCAGTCGAAACGAGCCGAGGTCTCCGAAGCGCACGCTGTTTCCGTCAGTGATGTGCTTGGCAATGCTCATCTGCAACGCCGACAAAACGGCCTTCACGTCGTGTTCCGTCACCGTACACTTCTCAGAAATACTGCTGGTGATGCTCAACAATTCCACGTGGTCAACGGGAGCCACCTGGGCATAATACTTCACTTCCTTGGTAATGGGGTTCTTCTTGGCTTTTGCAATAAATGGAATCATGGTTTTGATAATTTTTTAAGGTGAATAATTAGTGGTTTGTCTTGATCTGCCTGAGGAGGAGTGTTGGGCGCCCTTCCGGTGTGGCTCCTCATCCAGCGCTGAATGACAATGCAAAGTTACGACGTCCTCAACGCCCGCTTCCACTTTATGCACTTTAACTCCCCCAAAAACCACACTTTTTTCAGTCCCTAACCCGTTAGCTTCTAACCCATTGTAACTTTTTTGCACGGAAAAATAAAAAAGAGCGGGCAGAGGGGTGGAAGAAGAGGGATTTCTGCCCTTCAGAAATATAAAGGGATGTTCTATAAATTAGTTTTAATGGAGATTCTTTATTTAGGATTGACTTGGCCGCTTTTACAGTTCTCACTCGCATCTTGCTGTATTTCAAAGACTCACATAGCGAGCTATGCTCGTCTTTAAAATACAACAATCTGCTTCGCGATAAATGTAAAAGCGGCTCAAGCTAATTTATAGAACACCCCTAAAACAATTCCCTTCCTTGCCTTTCGTCACATTGACGGAAAATCATTAATTTTGTATGAAGAGGGCTGAAGCGCTTGGCATGGCCACACAGGTTTCAGCAATGCCAAGCAGAAAACCGATTCTGGTTGCCTCTCCAAAACAGGAAAATTCATCCTCCCATAGGAACGCAAGCCCGATGCTGTGTCCCTTCAACATCATTCGGAGGAAATCTATATCATGTGATTATGCAAGACCCGAATATCCCGACAGGTGTTTACGAGCAAATTATCAACCGCCTCTTCAATCTGAAATTAAGCAGAATGGACGCTGAGCGTTTCTACATCGGAAAGAAACAGATTTCAAAGGACGACGCGGTTCACATCTTGAGCAAATATCTGCAGCGTCTCATCGAAGTTGCGTTCGTTGGCGTGCCCGATGACCAGGAGGTTGGAAAATACACGGATTTTGTCAATTCCGTCATCAAGACCTTAGGCAGGGAGTTTGATGTTGACGACACGGAACTTGATTTGATTGATGCCCAAAAGAGCATTCTGACGGCTGTCATCGACCGCACAAACTGCGAATACCCCGACATAGAGAAACATTTGCAGGCCATTATGCCCGTCACCTCGCTGAGCCGCAGTGCCTTGTTTTTCGGAGGCAGGGGGCCTGCCGACATGGAGAGCGAACTGAACCGTGAGATTCTTTGTTCCGACGAAATCTGTTGGGTGGTGTCTTTCATCAAGACGAGCGGTTTGAACTTGCTGTGGAACAGTCTGAAAAAAATCACAAGCGAAGGAAAGAAACTCCGTGTCATTACAACCACTTATACGGGGGCTACGGATTACGATGCCGTTGCCCGTTTGTCAATGCTGTCCAACACGGAAGTGAAAATCTCATACGACGGCACGCAAGACCGTCTGCACGCCAAATCCTATATCTTTCTCAGAAATTCGGGGTTCCACACGGCCTACATCGGTTCCAGCAACCTCTCTCGCTACGCTTTGAAAGATGGCAAAGAATGGAACTTTAAAGCCACGCAGTTTGAATTGCCGCAGGTGATAGAAGAGGTGCGCAACTCGTTTGAAACCTATTGGTGTGATGAAACATTTGAGACGTTCATTCCTGGTGTGAGCGACGAACGGTTGAAAAAGGCGCTGGGCACAGACTGGCAGACCCCGTTGCTTGATTTCTCGGCGCTCGACCTGATGCGTGCGAAGGATTATCAGCAGGAAATATTGGAAAAACTTGACGTGGAACGCCACGTGCACGGACATTTCCGCAACCTTGTGGTGGCTGCTACGGGTACGGGAAAAACCGTCATAGCAGCTTTCGACTTCAAACGCTATCGTGAAGCGCATCCCGACTGTCATTTCCTTTTCATTGCCCATCGTCAGGAAATATTGCGACAGGCCATGCAGACCTTCCGCATTGTCCTTGACGACCCCAATTTTGGCAGTTTGTGGGACGGCGACCACGAGCCGTCCAGCTATCAGCATGTTTTCGCGAGTAAGGACACATTGCGTAATCGCTTGGATGGTTTGCAACTCACGGCAGACTATTACCAATATATGGTGGTGGATGAAGTGCACCACATTGTGGCTCCGACATACGTCAAACTGATGACATGCTTCAAACCCCAAATCCTTCTCGGTTTGACAGCCACGCCTGAGCGTACTAATGAACAAGAAGATATTACGGTTTTCTTTGATGGGCACATTTCTGCGGAAATCCGTCTGCCGGCAGCCCTCAACGCCGGCCTCCTTGCGCCTTTCCATTATTATGGCATACCCGACAATGTGGATTTGTCGGAAGTGAAGTGGAGCGGACATGGTTACGATATAGCCGAATTGTCGCGCATTTACACGCAGAACGATTTTCGAACGGGGCTCATTCTGAAGAAGATGCAGGAATATATTGGAAACAGCCGCCTGCACCGCGTGCGGGCACTTTGCTTCTGTGTCGACAAGGAGCATGCCAAATTCATGAGCGCGAAATTCACGTTGGCCGGACTGAAAACGGCGGTACTGACGAGCGACGACAGCGACCGCCACCGCCTTCTCGTAAAAAAGCAACTTCAGGCTGGCACCATCAATTACCTCTTCGTCGTCGACCTCTTTAATGAGGGCGTGGACATCCCTGAAATCGACACGATTCTCTTCCTCCGCCCGACGGAGAGCGCCACAGTGTTCCTTCAGCAGTTTGGCCGAGGTCTGCGCCTGCATAAAGGCAAAGACCATCTCACTGTGCTCGACTTTGTGGGCCATTCGCGTGCGGAGTTTAGCTATAAAGACCGCTTTGAGGCGTTGATAGGCCGTCATTCGCGCAACATCAAAGACGAGATAGAGGGCGGTTTCACAAATGCCCCCTTCGGATGCAAAATCATATTGGAAGACAAGGCAAAAGAAGAAATCCTTGCCAACATCGAGGGGTATCTTCGAAGCTTGAATAAAAACCGAATCATCAAGGAGATAGCAGCTTATCATAAGGTTTGCAAAAACACGTTTTCTTTGAAGGGCTTCTTGGTTTATAGTCATGTGCCGTTCCATAAGCTCTATGGCAGCCAGACGTGGGGCGAACTGTGTCAGTTGGCAGGTGTCAAGAAAGATGTGTCTGCCCATTCAGCCCAGATAAGATACGCGGTCAGGACCAAGTGGCTGGCAACAGATTCGTTCTCCTATCTCACTCAGCTGCTGCGCTTTGCCGAATGCGGATTCAGATGCGATGTGGCCGCTTTTTCCGAAAAGGAGAGGCGGTGTGCTGTGATGCTCTACTACGATTTGTTTGACAAGGCAGGCTTTTACCCCAATCTTGAAAGCATGTTTTCCGACTTGGCTTCCGATCAGCTGTTTGTGCGGGAGTTCAAAGAAGTCATCTCTTATTTGAGGGTAGAAAGTTCTGCGCCAGAAAAGGAGGACAATTCTGTTTATAGGGAATGGAATCCACTTCGTTTGCATGGCGTGTACACCAAAGCGCAAATACAGGCGGCGCTGGGGCTTTCAACCATTGAGCGCAAGTCGTCTTCGCGCGAAGGCGTTGAACGTTTGAAGAATATCAAATTGGAAGCCATGTACGTCGACATCATCAAGCAGCGCGAAGAGGGATCTCTGACGGCCTACAGAGACTACGCCCAAAATCGTGAGTTTTTCCATTGGGAAACGCAAAACCGTGTGCGCGAAGGCAGCCGCGAGGCTGAGGCTTACCGAAACGGCGAAAACAACATGCTCTTGTTCGTCCGACAGCAGGTGGAACATCCTGAATATGGTTGCAGAATGGGATTCACCTATCTCGGACAGGTAACAATGAAGAGCATAGAGGGGTCGAAGCCGATGCAAATCGTGTGGCATTTAAATACGCCGATGCCTGAGGCAACCTATGCCTTTGCAAGCCAGTATAAGGCCATCGGGTGAATATGCAGGAGAGATTTTGTAAGATATTTACAATCAGTGAATTGCGCAAGATTTTAAAAAAGAATGAAGCAGATAGGAACAAAACTCTTTTCGCAGCGTGATAATCATAAAGAAAAGGAGGTATGTGACATGAATGAGCCAAAGAAACATATTATGGAGGACGGTATCGTCCATACAAATTCCGATTACCAACACTTGGTGAGTGACATCTCACAATTGTGGTGTCAAGCCAAGGAAAACGCCTATACTGCCGTAAATACGGAGTTGCTGACGTCAAACTGGCTAACAGGTAAGTATATCGTTGAGTTTGAGCAGGGAGGAAAAGAAAGAGCTGAGTACGGAAAGCAGTTGCTCACAAATCTTGCAAAGGACTTGACCATAAGAAATGGTAAGGGATTTAATCGTAGTAACTTGACTTATATGAGGAAGTTGTATCTTGCATTCCCAAAAAGTGGGACACTGTCCCACAAATTGACGTGGAGCCATTATTACGAATTGTTGAAATGCGATGACCCTATGGAGCGGCAGTTCTATATGAAGCAATGCATCAATGAGGGTTGGAAGGTAAGGGAGCTGAAACGCCAAATGAAGAGCTGTTTGTTTCAGCGTTTGGCTTTGAGCACCGACAAGGAGGGCGTATTGGCTTTGGCAAATGAGGGGCATCAGGTGATGACCGCCGAAGATATCATCCGCGACCCATTCGTGTTGGAGTTTACTGGACTTCCTAAGAAAAAACGCTACAAAGAGAGTGAATTAGAGAATGCGCTGAAAACCAATATGGAACAGTTCCTTCTTGAACTCGGACGAGGCTTTGCTTTTATTGGCAGACAGTATGTGATACCAGTTGGTGGCAGACAGCTAAAGGTGGACTTGGTGTTCTACCACTGCATCTTGAAATGCTATGTACTGGTAGACCTCAAGCGGGCAGAGATTAAGCATGGCGACATTGGGCAGATGAACCTATATCTCAATTATTTCAAGGCTGAGATATGTCAGCCCGACGATAATCCCCCTATTGGTATCGTGCTTGGCGCACGCAAGGATGAGCTGCTGATGGAATATGCGCTGCAAGGTATTACTAACCAACTCTTTGCCGCTCGCTATCAACTCTACTTGCCTAAGAGGGAGGAACTGCAAGCCGAGTTAGACAAATTGTTGAATCAAACGAAAGAGGACCGAGTATGAATGAACCAAAAATAAGATTCAAAGGATTTGAGGGGGAGTGGGAGAAAGTGAAAGCTGATGCGATTTTCAAAACTGTAAATGAAAGGAACAGACCTGATTTACCAGTATTATTTTAGTTTGTCATCTTACCCCGAAACTTAAGAAAATAAATGAATCAGAGAAAGACAATTGAAGTCGTAGCGGCCGTTATCTGTGATGGCGAAAGGGTGTTTGCCACACAGAGAGGCTACGGCGAATGGAAGGACTGGTGGGAGTTTCCTGGCGGAAAAATGGAGCCGGGAGAGACGCCGGAGGAGGCGCTGATCAGAGAAATTAAAGAGGAACTGGCGGCGGAAATTTCTGTCGGCCAACGGCTCACGACGGTGGAGCACGACTATCCGAAGTTCCATCTCATCATGCACTGCTACCTCTGTCGGGTGTGCAGCGGAAAGCTCACGCTGTTGGAACATGAGGCGGCGCGATGGCTGTTGCGCAGCGAATTGGATTCTGTGGAGTGGCTACCGGCCGACGAACCGGTGGCAAGGATGGTGGCAGGGATGCAGAAGGCGGTTGGGAACGCTTGATGATGGTGGCGGAAATATGGTTGTTGATTCAATCCCTATACTTTTTAGCGAACGCGGGACGTGGCACGACCGAACGCAGGACGAGACGTAATCGAATGTAGGGCGAGACGCAATCGAACGCAGGACGGCGTTCGCTAAAAAGTATAGGGACTGGATTTTTATGCCTTCTGTCTGTTGTTGTTGAACCGCGAGGTGAAGTCAGATTGTGCGCCGATGTGCGCTTTCAAAAAAACGACCGGCCACAAGCGCCTTTAGATGGCGTGTGGCCGGTCGGTTGATGAATATGTAGTTCCGTCGGCGGGGTGGCCGGGGAACAGGCACGGAGGGTTAGAAATAAATCGTGGCCTGTGCGGTGAAGGTGTTGGCACGGATGTCGTTGTTGACATTCGTTGAGCCGCCGATCATGCTGCCGTTGCCGGAATATTCTAAGAGCGTTTTGCCAGTGTCGCTCAGCGCGAAGTTGTAGCCCACGCCGATTTCCAGGTGGCCCAATACCTTGATGCCGCCGCCCACGTTCCATGTGGTGGCCATGTTCTCGCGTTCAAACATGCCGTCGCCGAAGGTGTAGTCCTTGTTGCCGATGTTGAAGTCAAACTGCGGACCAGTGGTGAGGAACACAGAGGCGATGCTGCCAAGGCCGATGCTGTAGCGCAGATTGACAGGGACAGAGATGCTGCGGCTCGTTTTGTAGGTCGTGTTTTCGAGCGCACACAACTGGTATTTCTGCTGCGAATAAAGCAGCGCACCATCGAGGCCGAAGCCCATGGCGAGGTTGAGGTGAGCCTTCGGGCCGATAAACCATCCAGCTTGGTTGTCGGAGCTGAAGATGTTTTTCTTTTCTCCCTTCACTTTCAGTTTCGTCAAGTTCAAACCGCCAGTCACGCCCCAGTCAAAACCGAAGGCCGAAGCTGGTGTGGCCCATGCCATAGAGAGCAAAAGGGCCAGTGTCATCATGATTTTCTTCATTGTCTTTTGATATTTATTTGGTCGTTATTTGGTAATGGTGAAAGAATAAGTTGACCAATTTTGACCTGTATTTTTGTTGGTTTTGGAATTTGGAAGAGGGAGCATAGCGGGCTATGTGACCGATGACAAATACCAAAAACGGCAAAAAGACAGGGCATAAGAAATAACTCCTTACTCCACAAAATTGGTCAAGTTATTTTTTTACCATTACTTAGGATTACATGCCAAGCATTTTCTCAACGGCATAGGCGCCAATGCCGGCCAGATAGCCAACGAAGGCAATCCACGTGATGTGGCGCATATACCATCCGAAGGTGATTTTCTCCAGACCCATCACCACCACGCCAGCGGCCGAACCGATGATGAGCATAGAGCCTCCCACGCCGGCACAGTAGGCGAGCAGTTGCCAGAAGATGCCGTCGACGGCGAAGTCGGTGCCTGGAAGAATGTCATACATGCCCATGCAGCCAGCCACGAGGGGCACGTTGTCGACAATGCTGGAAACGACACCGATGACGCCCGTCACGATGTAGTGGTTGCCGCCAGAGGCTTCGTTGAGTGCCTGTCCGAAGGTTCTCAGAACGCCCGTTTCCTGCAGGGTGGCCACAGCCATCAGGATGCCGAGGAAGAAAAGGATGGTGCTCATGTCGATGCGTTTGAGCAACTGTGTCACGCGCATCTGCATGTTCTCGTCGACATGACCCTTAGAGCGGTAGAAAAATTCCGTGATGCTCCAGAGCAGACCCAGCACGAGCAGAATGCCCATGAAAGGAGGCAGACCCGTGAGGAAACGGAAGATGGGCACGAAGATGAGGCCGCCCACACCGATGAAGAACACCATGTTGCGTTCCAAACGTGAGAAATGGAGCGCATCGCCAGCTTCTGCCGTGTGATTCGTTTCCAACTGTCCTTTGAGCTTGAACTGCAGCAGGAATGTCGGCACCACCACTGAGATGATGGAAGGAATGAGAAGTTCCTTGATGACGCCGCCCGTCGTGATGTTGCCCTTGATCCAGAGCATGATGGTCGTGACGTCGCCGATGGGCGAGAATGCGCCGCCTGCGTTGGCTGAGAGAATGATGCAGGAGGCGTAGATGAGTCGGTCTTTATGGTCTTTCACCAGTTTGCGCAACACCATGATCATCACGATGCTTGTTGTGAGGTTGTCGAGCACGGCTGAGAGCACAAACGTCATAAACGTCACGCGCCATAGCAGCGTGTGCTTGTGTTTAGTTTGCAAACGGTCGCGAACAAAGTTGAAACCGCCGTTGGCGTCCACAATTTCCACGATGGTCATGGCGCCCATGAGGAAGAACAGGATTTCGCAGGTGTCGCCAAGGTGTGAGAGCAGGATGTGCTCGTTGACCCACTGGGACACGTCGGCAGCGGCAACGTTCACGCCGCGGAAACTTTGGATGAAGGAGCCGGCATCAAGCATGTAGAGCACCCAGCATCCAACACACATCAGCAGGGCGGGGGCCGCCTTGTTGATCTTCAAAACGCTCTCAAGGGCTATGCAGAGATAGCCGATGACAAACAGAGCAACGATAAATGTAATCATGTAGTGTTTAGTATTTTGGTTTTGGTGATTATTTCTCTCGAGGAATCGCCAAGGGGCTGTCGGCGCGTAATTTTTCAGTGACGAACCTCCAGCGGGGTGTTTTCCGCCTATTCTGTGGTGCAAAGAACGGCAAAAAAATCGAGGAAGCCAAAGATTTTCAGTGTCAATCTCGTCGCAAGATGATAAAAGCCGTGTCGGGAGCTGTTGTATTCGAAAAAAATGATGTAATTTTGTCTGTGCAGAAGCGCTCTTGTAGTTCAATGGATAGAACAATGCTCTCCTAAAGCGTAGATTTGGGTTCGATTCCCAACAGGAGTACCAGATTGAACAGCGGCGTACGTTCCACGCTCAAAAGAAATGGCGCCGCATCTGATTTTTTCAATATCAAAAGACAGAAGGCATGTTAAGATTGAATTGCTTTTTCAGCGCACACGAGGGCAAATATGAAGAGGCTCTCGACGCAGCTTTGGCTCTGACGGCTTGCTCACGCAAGGACGAGGGCAATGTGGCTTACGACACTTTTGAAAGTGCCACGAATCCCGATGTGTTCATGATTTGTGAAACATGGGAGAACGAGGAAGTTTTGAAAAAACACATGGAGGCCGAGCATTTCAAGCTCTATGTGGGCCAACTCGAGCAACTCGGCACGCTGAAGCTTGAGCAGTTTGATTTCCCCAAGAAATAGTCTTTTCCAAGAAAAGTTTTATGTCATGATATCAGGGCGGAGGAGCATCCATTGCGATGTGGCCTCCGCCTTGTCTTTTTGTGGCAAGGTGAAATTAGCCTCAGCCGAAGTGTTGTGGGGATGGAATTGGATGGTAGCAGTGGGGGATGATGAATCAGTGAACTTGTATATACCTCAAGTTTCAGATTTAGATTTCAGGCAGTCATAGTGTAGGCTCTAAGTGCCGCAAGCCTTTGATCCTTCACATCAAGCACAAAGAATCATACGATGAACTCATATCTTGGGCAAAGGATCATGGGTAGTGTTAAATCGTATAATCCTTGTTAAATAAATCATATATCACGTCATATGTTAATACTTTTGTGCGCAAATCCAGAATCAAAAGCATAGCATTTATGAAAGAAAGCACAGAAATTTCAGCAGCCTGCAACCATAACAAGGTAAGCCTTTGGGGATTACTCATCACCTTAGGCATCGTGTTTGGAGACATCGGCACATCCCCCCTTTATGTGATGAAGGCTGTCCTACATACAGGTGAAACCATCGACCAGCGTACCATTTTGGGCGCATTATCCTGCATCATCTGGACACTCACCCTACAGACCACGATCAAATATGTCTGTGTAGCTCTACGTGCCGACAACAATGGCGAAGGAGGCATCCTCGCCCTCTACGCTCTTCTGCGCTGCCTCAAAAGTAAATGGATTTACATATTGGCCATCATTGGTGCCAGCACATTACTGGCTGACGGAATCATCACCCCCGCCATCACGGTTACAACAGCCATCGAAGGACTCGAAAGCATCAGCCCCCATCTGCCTGTCATTCCCATCACGCTTGCCATCATAACCATCATCTTCTTCGTCCAACGCTTTGGCACAGAGAGCATAGGCAAGTCGTTTGGAGTATTCATGCTGCTATGGTTCCTGCTGTTGGGCATAGTGGGAATCATCAGCATCACATCTTATCCTCTGATACTGAAGGCCTTCAATCCCTATTATGCTGCCTTGCTACTGGCAAAATCCCCACAATGGTTTTTAATCCTAGGTGCTGTATTTCTCTGCACCACCGGTGCAGAGGCTTTGTATTCTGACTTGGGACATTGCGGCAGGAAAAACATCACCATCAGCTGGGCATTTGTAAAGACCATGCTCATCCTCAACTATCTGGGACAAGGAGCATGGGTGCTGTCCCATGTACAAACGGCCTCCACCGTCAATCCATTCTTCTCCATCATGCCGCAGAGCATGCTTTTCTTCGCCATCATCATGGCCACAGGTGCGGCTATCGTTGCAAGTCAGGCACTTATCAGCGGAACCTTCTCCATTTTGAGCGAAGCCATGAACCTACACTTCTGGCCTCGTATGCGAATTAAGCATCCCACTCAGGTAAAGGGACAGCTCTACATCCCTGTGATCAACCTTGCCATGTACATCGGTGTAGTTCTCATCATCCTGCTGTTTCGCGACTCCTCGCATATGGAGGCTGCCTACGGACTTGCCATCACCATCACCATGCTGATGACCACATTGTTGCTTGGTTCCTACCTACACACAAAAGGGGTATCGCGACTCATCATGATATTGTTTATCGGCGCATATTGCACCATCGAGGGGATTTTTCTCGCAGCCAATCTGTCAAAGTTCCTTGCAGGAGGATGGTGTACGATGCTTATTGGCGGTATTTTGTTCCTGATGATGTACGTGTGGATTCGTGCCATAAAGATACGCGACCACTACATCAGCTCCAAACCACTGGATGACTATTATCAGATTATCTCCGACATCAAAGCCGACATGAGCATTCCGAAATACGCATCCAATCTTGTCTATATCAACCATGCCAGCAAGGAAGGAACCGTTGATGACAAGTTGGTCTATTCAATCATCAACAAGCAGCCGAAACGTGCTGACCATTATTGGCTTATCAATATGGACTTTGTGGATACTCCTGACACGTTGGAGTACGACTGTAAGGTTTTAATTCCCAATACACTATACAATATAACCATGCACATAGGATTCCGCATAGAACCTCGAGTAAGCCTCTATTTGAGACAAGTTGTGGAAGACCTCGTTGCCAACAAGAAGGTAGATCTGACCAGCAACTACCCTTCACTCCGCAAAAACGGCATTTCGGGCGATTTTCGTTTCATCATCATTCATCGCGTGTACTACCCTGAGAATTCCGTCAATCGCCAACAGAACCTATTGATGAACTTCTATGCTCTCATCAGTAAAATAGGCATTGACGAACCGAAGGCATTGGGACTCGACACCTCTATGGTGATGGTTGAACGTGTGCCGCTGATCATCGATCATCGTATGGACAATATCAGACGCATCGTAACCGTAGAAAAATGAATTGCGCAGTGTTCCCTTAAGGCCTGCTTCCTTATGCGTCGAAAAGAAAGTGGCATTGGTAAACACAAAACGACTTTCATCTTTCAGCAAATCATCCATATGACCTGTATGACCATAATCAAGGATGGAAACCAACCGTCTTACGATGAGCCATTCACAGATAGGGAAATGAGGATTACCCTCTTTCTTGAAATCACAATTTCCGCGCAACAAATCTTTGGGTTTTGCAAAGCGGTCTTTTTGATAATGTCCATCCCCCCCGAGGGGTAGGGCGCCCAAAATCAATGGAAAATGCGGCAGAATATTGAGATATTTGGCATTTTTCACGACAGCAGCAATAAAATTCCCTCCGCCAAAAGGTGTGATTTTCGCAATACTTCCTTAACTTTGTCCGATAAACTCATCCAATAATCAAAGCAAACGGAAATACAAGATGGCAAATAAAGGAAAGAATTTCACATTCCTTATCATTGCGCTCTTTTGCAGTTCTCTGGCTCATGCCCAAAAGCAAGTGCCGACAGAACAGAAGGATTCCATTGACAACAGGAACGACATTATAAAAATGGCGGACAACCACTCCGCAAAGGGAGGAATAAACAATGTCCTTGACGTGTTGAGCGGTCAGGCGGCCGGTGTCAACGTGTCCTCCAATGGTCTCGACCGTATGGCCATGCTCAATAGCGTACGCGTACGCGGTACGACCTCCATCATTGGCGGAAACGACCCTTTGGTGCTGATTGACGGAGTCACGTCCGACGTGCTTACCCTCTCAACCATCTATCCTGCCGACATCGAAAGTTTTCGGATTCTGAAGAATGCGGCAGAGACAGCCATGTATGGTTCGCGCGGTGCTTCGGGTGTCATAGAGGTGAAAACGAAGAAAGGCACTGGGGGCGGTTTCCAGATTTCTTATGAGGGCAATGTCGGTTTCGAGCAGATGTACAAGCACCTCAATATGCTCGACGCCTCGGAATATGTTGCCACGGCAAGAGCTTTAGGCGTTTATTGCAATAATCGGGGATTCAACACGGATTTTTACGATGTCATAACGCGAACCGGTCTTGTCAACAACCACTACCTTGCATTTAGCGGCGGAACGCCACAATCAAACTATCGTGCCTCATTCGGCCTCATGGACCACAACACCATTATAAAGAACATGAACTATAATGTTTTTGTGGCCAAGATTGACGTAACCCAGAAAGCCTTTAACGACAAGCTCACTGGCGACTTCGGCGTGTTTGGTTCTTCATTCAAGAACCATGACATCTTCGACACGCAAATGCTGTTCTACTCCGCTGCATGCCAGAACCCGACGTTCCCGGCAGGACCCGACGAAAACGGGAATTGGGTGAAGAACGGAACGGCCACACGCATCAACCCTCCTGCCATTTTGCTTGATGAAAAAAACGATTCCAAGGATTTGAATTTCGACGCTCACATCAAGCTGAGCTATGACTTCAATCCTCATTGGCGCATCTCCACCTTCGGCACTTACCTATATGCCTCCACGGAAAACGCGAAATTCTGTCCGACGTGGGTGTGGGCGCAAGGCAACGTCTATCGTGGCGAGTTCAAGAAAGAGGAATGGCTCGGCAATGTCGCCGTCAGTTTCAACAAAAAGGTGGGCATACACAGTTTTTCAGCAGACGCGAGCAGCGAATATCGCAAGTTGAAGAAGACTTCCTTTGGGGTATATGCCAAAGGCATCCCCACAAATGGATTCCATTATGACAACTTGGGAGCGGCAGCCGTCCGGCCGTATGGCGGAACGGAAAGCACATACGAAGACCAATCCTTGGCTTCCGTAATGGGAAGTTTCAGCTATAGTCTGCTTGACCGTTACACGTTGTCGGTAAATGCGCGTGGTGACGGTTCTTCGATGGTTGGCGACAACAACACGTGGGGCTTCTTCCCTTCCGTTTCATTCAATTGGGACTTGAAGAAGGAGAGTTTCCTGGCCAACGTGAAGCCGCTTTCCATGTTGAAGCTCCGCACGGGGGTGGGACAGGCAGGAAACCTTGGCGGCATCTCTGCCTATACCACCATGAACACTGTGAGACAGACTGGAATCGTGCCCATCAAGAGTTCGCCAACGGTGACCCTCGGAATGGTGAGAAACAATAATCCTGACTTGAAATGGGAAACCAAGACCACCTTTAATATTGGTGCCGACCTTGGCTTCTTTGCCAACCGCCTGATGCTCACGGCTGAGTATTATTACTCCAAGACCTCCGACATGCTCTACGCTTATGAGGTGCCTGTTCCCCCGTTTGCCTACAACACCTTGCTGGCAAACATCGGTTCCATGTCAAACCGAGGATTTGAGTTGGGGCTGTCTGTGCAGCCAATAAGCAAGAAGGACATGGAACTGAACATCAACATGAACCTCTCGTTTCAAAGCAACAAACTGATTTCTCTCGGCGGAAACTACAAGGGCATGAACATGTCGGCGGCCCCCATCACCGCCATCGGCTCGCTTGACGGGGCAGGGCAGAATGGTGGCGACAACAATGTGGTTTATCAGATTGTCGGCCAGCCGCTGGGCGTGTTCTATCTTCCTCATTGCAAAGGGCTCGTCAAGAACGAAAACGACAGCTATTCCTATGACATAGAGGACCTTGACCACAATGGCAAGGTTGACTTGAGCGACGGAGGCGACAGATACATCGCCGGACAGGCCACGCCAAAGGTGACGCTCGGCTCAAACATCAGTTTCAGATACAAGGATTTTTATGTCGCCTTGCAGATGAACGGGGCTTTCGGCCACAAGATTTTCAACGGAACAGGACTGGCCTACACCTGCATGGCCAGTTTCCCAGACTACAATGTCATGAAGGGCGCACCGCAGAAAAATATCACCGACCAAAGGGTGTCTGACTTCTGGCTGGAAAAAGGCGATTATCTGAACTTCGAGCATTTGACCATAGGCTATAATGTTCCTTTGAAAAACTCGATGATTCGCTCGTTGCGCGTGTCGTGCAGTGTTAGCAATTTGGGAACCATCACCGCCTACAAGGGATTGACCCCGATGATCAACAGTTATGTTGTGAACAGCACAATGGGTATTGACGACAAACGCAACTATCCATTATATCGTACTTATTCATTGGGACTGAGTGTGCAATTTTAAAAGAGGAAAAGCATGAAAAAGTTTTTGAGCTGCCTATTCTTGGCATCAGTGGCGTTGTGCTTCAGCGGCTGCTTGGACGAGCATCCAAAGGATCAGATAGACCAGGAAGCCATCTACAACAATGCTGACAACATCTACAAAAATGCAGTGGCTTCGCTCTACAACTACATAGGAAGCAATCAGGAGTCGGAAGGACTTCAAGGCACCTGCCGCGGCATATACGACTACAACACCCTCACGACCGACGAGGCCATGAATCCGATTCGTGGTGGCGACTGGTATGACGGTGGGCTTTGGGAGAACATGTATCAACACCAATGGAATGCCAATGACATCTATTTCTACAATGTGTGGAAATATCTGTTCAAGGTCATCGTCCTCTCAAACCAATCGCTCTCCGTCATAGACAGCCACAGGAATCTGCTCTCCGACCAGCAAGCGAGCGCATTCTCAGCTGAGGTGAGGGCCATACGTGCGTTGTTCTACTATTACGCAATGGACATGTTCGGGCGCATTCCCATTGTGACCTCCTACAACGTCAATTTGGGGCAGGTTGTGCAAAACGAGAGAAGCGAGGTCTTCCGTTTCATATTCAATGAATTGCAAGCGGTCGCTCCGTTGCTGGCTGACGAGCATTCCAACATAAGGGGGGACTATTACGGACGTGTGACACGCCCTGTTGCTAACTTCCTGCTTGCCAAGTTGGCTCTGAATGCCGAGGTTTACACCGTTGACAATTGGACCAGTGGCAGTCGTCAGAACGGCAAGAACATTTTCTTCCAGGTTAATGGAGAGAAGAAGAACGCTTGGGAAACCTGCATTTGGTATTGCGAGCAATTAAGGCAAGAGGGATATGAACTGGAGAACGACTATGCCTCCAATTTTGTCGTTCATAACGAAAGTTCCAAAGAAAACATCTTCACCATTCCTTTGGACAAGAATCTTTATCCGAACGAATACCACTACCTCTTCCGTTCGCGCCACTACCAGCATGGCGGAGCCTATGGAGGGGCTTCGGAAAATGGAACCTGTGCCACTATCTCAACAGTCAAGGCCTATGGTTATGCCACAGACCATGTAGACAACAGATTCTACACAAATTTCTATGCCGACACCGTCTTTGTCGACGGCAAGAAGGTTTACCTTGACAACGGAGAGCCCCTGGTGTATAGGCCGTTGGAATTGAAATTGAACCTCAGCGCCAGTCCGTATAAACAGACCGCTGGTGCCCGTGTTGCAAAATACGAGGTGGACCGCACCGCCTATTCCGATGGCAAACAGGTTGACAATGACATCGTGCTCTTCAGATATGGCGATGCCTTGTTGATGGAATCTGAGGCAAAAGTGCGAAATGGCGAAGATGGTTCAGCAGAGCTGAATGCCATCAGGCAGAGAGCAGGAATGCCATTAGTGGAGGCTAACTTAGACAATATCCTCAAAGAGCGTCTCTTGGAATTGGTTTGGGAAGGCTGGAGAAGGCAAGACCTTATTCGGTTTGACAAATTCACGAAGGCATACGACCAACGCACCCCTATTGACGGTGAGGAAACAGGCTTTACGACCGTATTCCCTATTCCGCAAAAATGTCTTGATCTGAACAAAAGCTACAAACAAAATTACGGATATAAGTAGGGTTTTCATGACGTCTTCCTAAAGGCGCAGATTAAAACTGAATGAAGAATTACACGATAATCAAACGTTGGCTATGGTGACAAGGCAGACGCGCAATTATCGTGTAATTTTTGGCGTATAGGTCTAAATCAATATGGCTAAATTATCATCAATGATATAATTTACGAAGACGATGAAATAATGGATGTTCTTGAATATCAGAAATTCACAGGAAAATACAAAAAGCTGAAAAGCATTGTAGCCTAAATTAGGGAAATCAAAAAAATAGCATACTGCGCAGGGTTGAAAATGTTAGCAGTTTGTGAACGAAGAACACTACTAAGCATTGCCACTCCTTGCTCTGTAAAAGCATAAGTTGAATAGCGGTTGCCGCCTCTGCCATTTGAGATCATAATTTGTGACCTCAAACGTGTTGTTACTTATTGTTGCATGCAAAGGTAGTGCTTTTAGCCTTTAAACCACTATTGCACAACCCCTTTCTTTTAAAAGAACCGTATAACCCCTATTTCACAATTCCAATAGGTTGATTATCAAGAATGCGCGGAAAATAAGACTTGTCAGCGCGTCTGGGACGTGATACAATCACGTCTGGGTCGAGACACGTCCGCGTCTGGGACGTGATACGTCCGCGTCTGGGACGTGGTTCGCTGACTGGCATAGGGGATGGATTGACGAATTGATTTTTCGGCAGAATGCGTCTGTGGTAAAAGTAAAAAAGGGCGGGTATACTTGGGAGTTGGCAAGGAGGGGGTGGCATTGAACTGGGCAAGGGGTTGAGGCCGCGTTGGGTAGGGTGTTCAAAATCCAGAAAAATATCTGTGCGGTTTTGAGAGCAAATAGCATAGCGAGTGTGGCATCGCTGCAAGGGGCACCACGCGGACATTTGGCGGAGGCCTGGGGCGAAGCACTGTAGCTCACTTTGCTCGCAAAGTGA
>OOAE01000226.1_pt1 | contig 60328 bp, 59 predicted proteins | sample 1671271 | NCBI WGS metagenome assembly OOAE01 (sample SAMN06348139, study PRJEB24527) | human gut metagenome | biome: human gut; feature: ankylosing spondylitis patient; material: feces | host: Homo sapiens | place: China | collected 2015-10 | reverse complement strand
AAAGAGAATACCCCCTTTGGTGCCGCGGCGCGCACGCCGCTCCCCCTCCCGCGCTCGCGCGGGAAAATCAGGGCACCCCTTTGGAAAAGGGTGTAAAAAAGACCTGCCACGACTGTGACAGGTCTTTTTTCATAGGATCTTAGTAATAACGCTTGTTGCGGTTCTTACGGGCGGCTTCGCTCTTCTTGCGGCGCTTGACACTGGGGCTTTCATAGCACTCTCTCTTGCGGACCTCCGCCACGATACCGGCCTTGGCGCAGCTTCTCTTGAAACGCTTGAGCGCGCTATCGAGAGACTCGCCCTCCTTGACATGGATCTCGGACATTTATATTTTCCCTCCCTCCGATACACCCGGCTTGATCCTGGGCGCTCTTTAAGAGTCATTCACATGACTAACGGTGGTATTATATGAGAAAAATCACGGCTTGTCAATAATCTTTCCTCATATTTTTGAAAAAATCCGAAATTCCGCTCAGCAGGGCTTCACGATCAGGTTGACGAGCTTGTTCTTGACGTGAATGACCTTGACGATCTGCATGCCGGCGATGGCCTTGGCGACCTTCTCGCTCGCCTTCGCCGCTTCGACAACAGTATTCTGATCGCTGTCCACGGGGACGATGATCGTGCCCTTGAACTTGCCGCTGACCTGAACGGCCATCTCAACGGAGGAGGCGACGGTCTTGCTCTCGTCATACTCCGGCCACGCGCACTGCATCGCCATCTTGCCCTCGTACTTGGCGGCAAAGCCCTTCTGCTCCCACAGCTCTTCGACCATGTGGGGCGCGAACGGAGAGAGCATGAGCAGCAGCGCTTCAAAGTCGCCGCGGCTGAGGCCGTTCGAATAGAACTCGTTGACCATGGCCATGAGGGCGGCGATGGCAGTGTTCATCTTCAGCGTGTCAATATCGTCCGTGACCTTCTTGATGGTCTTGTGGACGATGGGCGCGTTCTTTTCGGAAACGCCATCTTCCTCCGTCACCTGATCGGCGAGGTTCCACACGCGGTCTAAGAAACGCTTGCAGCCCTTGACGGCATCGTCCGACCAGGTGGCGACCTTTTCAAAGTCGCCGATGAACATGATATAAAGGCGCATCGTGTCCGCACCGTAAGCCTTGACGACATCATCGGGGTTGACGACGTTGCCGAGGGACTTGCTCATCTTGACCGCCGGGCGCAGCGCCTGATTGCCGTACTTGGCGATCAGCGCGTCCTTCTCCTCCTGCGTGGAGACGTTGCCGACGTAGTGCGGGTTCTGGCCGAGGATCATGCCGTGGCTCGTGCGCTTGGCATAGGGCTCCTTCGTGTGGACAACGCCGATGTCGTAGAGGAACTTGTGCCAGAAGCGGGAGTAGAGAAGGTGCAGCGTGGTGTGCTCCATGCCGCCGTTGTACCAGTCCACAGGGCCCCAGTAGTTTTCCGCCTCGTGAGAGACAGGCTCATGGTCGTTGTGCGGATCCATATAGCGCAGGAAGTACCACGAAGAACCCGCCCACTGGGGCATGGTGTCGGTCTCGCGCTTGGCGTCGCACCCGCACTTGGGGCACTTGGTATTGACCCAGTCGGTCATCTTGGAGAGCGGGCTCTCGCCGTCGTCGGTCAGCTCGTAGCTGTCCACCTGCGGCAGGACGAGCGGCAGCTCCTCTTCGGGCACGGGCACCCAGCCGCACTTCGGGCAGTTGACGAGGGGGATGGGCTCACCCCAGTAGCGCTGGCGGGAGAAGACCCAGTCGCGCAGCTTGTAGTTGACCTTTTCATGGCCCCATCCCTGCTCGACGGCGTACTTCTTCATCGCGGGGATAGCCTCCTTGACGGTCATACCGTTTAAGAAGCCGGAGTTGACCATGATGCCCGTGTCATCCTTGAGCGTGAAGGCCTCCTTCGTGATGTCGCCGCCCTCGACGACCTCAACGATGGGCAGGCCGAACGCCTTGGCGAAATCCCAGTCGCGCTGGTCGTGGCCCGGAACGCCCATGACGATGCCGGTGCCGTAGCCCATCAAAACGTAGTCCGAAACAAACATCGGCACAACCTTGCCGGTCGCGGGGTTGATGACCTCGATGCCGTCGAGGCGAACGCCGGTCTTATCCTTGTTGAGCTCGCCGCGCTCAAAGTCGCTCTTGCGGGCGGCGGCAGCCTGATAGGCCTCGACCTCGTCCCAGTTCTTGATGATGCTCTTCCACTTTTTAAGCAGCGGGTGCTCGGGAGAGATGACCGTGTACGTCACGCCGAACAGCGTATCGACACGGGTGGTGTAAACGGTGATATCATCCTCGGTGTTGGTCTTGAACGTGACCTCGGTACCGGTGGAGCGGCCGATCCAGTTGCGCTGCTGCGTCTTCACGCGCTCGATGTAGTCGACGTCGTCGAGATCGTCGATCAGGCGGTCGGCATACTTCGTGATGCGCAGCATCCACTGGCTCTTTTCCTTGCGGATAACGGGCGCGCCGCAGCGCTCGCACACGCCCTCGACGACCTCTTCGTTGGCCAGCACGCACTTGCAGCTCGTGCACCAGTTGACGGGCATCGTCGTCTTGTAGGCAAGGTCGTGCTTGAACAGCTGGAGGAAGATCCACTGCGTCCACTTATAATACTGCGGGTCAGTCGTGTCGATCACGCGATCCCAGTCGAAGCCGTAGCCGAGCATCTTGAGCTGACGGGTGAAGTTCTTGATGTTCTGCTGCGTGACGATGGCGGGATGGATGTGGTTCTTGATGGCAAAGTTCTCCGTCGGCAGGCCGAAGGCGTCAAAGCCGATGGGGTTCAAGACATTGTAGCCCTGCATGCGCTTTTTGCGGCAGATGATGTCCATCGCCGTGAACGGGCGCGGGTGGCCGACGTGCAGACCCGCGGCGGAGGGGTACGGGAATTCGATCAGGCCGTAGAACTTGGGGCGCTTGTCCCCCGTCACGGCGGCGTAGGGCTTTACCTGCTCCCACTTGTCCTGCCATTTTTTCTCAATGGCTGCGAAATCGTACTTCATGGATCTTCTCCTTTATGTGAAATAGTATTTTGACGCGAAAAAAAGTCCCTGACCGTTTTTCAAACGGTCAGGGACGTAACGAACACATTACGCGATACCACCCTGATTCAGCGCACGGTTTCCCGTGAGCCCTCAGCGGCTTCATAGCCTTGCCCGTAACGGGGGCGACCGTTCCGCCCTTTCAGGTGGACTGCTCGGGAGTGAGTCATCCACGCGCATTCTCCCACCGGCTCGCACCGACCGCCGGCTCTCTTCAGGTGAAAATCACGCGTCTTTTTGCTCCGTCATCGCGTTTTGCATAAATTCAGCATGACCATTTTAGGCGTTTTGTCCCGCCTTGTCAAGCGTTATTTTTCCTCGGCGTGGGGCAGGATGGCGCTCAGGTCGACTTCCTCGCCGTCGGCCCACAGGTGCTCGAGGGAATAGAACTTGCGCGCCTCGTCGTTGAAGACGTGGACGACGACGCAGCCGTAGTCGAGCAGGACCCACGTGCCGCCGCGGTAGCCCTCGCGGTGCAGCGGCTCCTCGCCCTTTTCGGTCAGTTCCTTTTCCACCGCGTCGCACAGCGCGTTGATCTGCGTGTTGGACGTACCGGTGCAGATGACAAAGTACTCTGCGAGCGTCGTGATCTTGTCGATGCGGATGAGTCTGATCTCCTTACCCTTTTTGCTGTCGAGTGCCTTGACGGCGATCTCGGCCAATTCTCTGGAAGGTAACATAGGGGGTCTCCTTTTCTTATTTTGAGTTTTTGATCTTTTTTATTCTTTTACATTACGGGCGCAGCCAATCAGGCATCTCGTCGCTGCCGCTTGTTCCGCTGTCGCCGGTATTGCTGCCGTCACCCGTGCTTGGGTCGGTCGTTCCGGTATCACCGGTGTCGGGCGTGGTGGGCTCGCTTGGCGTGGTCGTACCGCTGTTATCGCCAGTGTTTCCGGGATCAACGGTCGTACCGCCGCTGTTGTCACCGGTATTTCCAGGGTCGACCGTCGTGCCGCTGTTATCGCCCGTGCCGGGCGTGACAGTGCCGCTGCCGCCGGGATCTGTCGTACCGGGGTCGACCGTTCCGCTATTGCCGGGGTCGGTCGTACCGGGGTCGGTGGTCTCGCTGCCATCCCCCGTGCCGGTCTGCGAGCCGGAGGAGGACTGGTGATTCTGCGGCCTGGCCGCCTTGCTGTCTTCCACATGGCCCGTGGACGAGGACACCGAGCCGTCCGAATTGACGGACATGATGTCAAGGTCGCTCATCGTGAACTTCTCAACAAAGGGGCTGAGCTCGTTGTTCACGAGGTCCAAAAGCTCCTGCGCGTTCGGCACAACATAGGAAAGCGGCTCGCCGATGGAGCGGCTGTAGATGTATTTACCGGTATTCGGCATGGTGACGAAATTCACATCGTCGACCTTGAGCCCGCCCATGACGGCCTGCGAGCCGAACCAGAGCATTTCCTCAAACGTGAGGTCGGAGGTGACATTATTCTTCACCACGCGGGCAAATTCGCCGATCTTTGTCACGTTCTTGAGCTGCAAAAGCTGCTCGATCATCGCTTTCAGAAGTCCCTGCTGCGTCTTGATGCGGCCAATGTCCCCATCAAGATAACCACGTCTCTTCCTTGTCACCGGGTCCTTATTGTCGTGGCGGTAGCGCAGCACCTGCATGGCGTCCTCGCCAGAGAGCTTGCGGTAGCCCTTGGCCTGATGGATATACAGGTCCTGATAGGGGTCGTCGTAGTTCATGTCGCGCGGCACATCGTAGTAAACGCCGCCCATGGCATCCACGATCGCGCCGACCGCGTCCCATTCGATAATAACCTGATAGTCCGGCTCAAAGCCGACGAGCTGGGAAACCTCCTTATAGAGCGCCTTGATGCCCTTCTCGCCCGCGCCGTAGTAGTTGTAGACGGAGTTGATCTTTTTGATGTCCCAGGGGACGTTGACCATCGTGTCACGCGGGATGGACATGACGGTCGCCTTCTGGTTCGTCACGTCGTAGCTCGCGAGCAGCATCGTGTCGGTGTTGCCGCCGCCGCCCGTGTCGCGTCCGAGGACGAGCACGGTGTAGAAATCCTTGCTCTTTCGCTCGCCGTCCGCGCGCGGGCGCACGCCGTCGCCATAGTCGATATCGTCGATCTGCTCACTATTGTTATTCTTGCTGTCAGTGTCCTTGCTCGGCAGCTCCGGCGCGCGGATTTTCAGCAGATAGCTGCCGCCGGCGACCACACCGCACAGCAGCGCGATGAGCAGCACCTTGGCAAAGAGCCTCCCTGGGTGGGAAAAGGTCTCCTTGACCTGCTCCCAGGCCTCGTCGCAGTTGCGCTCGAAAAAGCCCTCTTTCCGGTGCGTGTGCCGCCCCTCGTAATAGGGGTCTTCCCAGTCTCTCTCGTAAAGCTTTCTTTGATCACTCATGGGTATGTCCTCTCAGATATTCCAGCGCTTGCAGCGTGTTGTGGTGAACGGGGTTGCCCATCTGCTCCATTTCCTCCACGGTCATGGCAAGGCCCATTTCAAGGCCCTTGTCCAGATCCTCCCACACGACCTTGCGGAGGTCCTCCACGCCGTCGAAGTCGCGGTTCGGCTCGATGTAATCGGCAAGGTAGATGACCTTTTCAAGTAACGTCATATTTGCCTTGCCCGTCGTGTGCCACAGGATCGCGTTGTAAATCTCGTCATCCGCGCCGTACATGTCGCGCGCGAGCGCCGCGCCGGTCTTGGCGTGCAGCAGCTTGAGCGCCTTTTTCTCCAGCTCGTCGAGTTCGATGTGGTAGTGCTCGCACATCGCGAGCTGCTCTTCCATCGAAAGGCGCTTGGTCGCGTCGTGCAGGAGCGCCGCAAAGCGCGCCTTTTCGACGTCTGCGCCGTACTTTTCCGCGAGCGCCTTGGCCGTCTGCTCGGTGCCGAGCACGTGCGGGATGCGCTTGGCCTTGAGGTAGGAGAGCGCGACGGGTCTCAGGTCCTCTAAGGTTAGACGTTTTAAATCGAGATTTGTTCCATATAGATGCTTGCGGTAAATATATCCCAGCACTGCGGGGGCCAGAAACCCATCCGTTTCCCTCTTCGGGATGCGCGCGCGCAGCTCCGTCGACGAGACGTCGACAAGGTTTGGCAGCGTCATCGTCACGACGCGGCTGCCCGGAAAGCACTGGCCGAGGTACTTGCGCTGCGGGGCGAAAAGCTCCTCGCCATCCTTTTCCGTGCGGCCAAAGGCGCACAGGCCCGCATAACGCACGATCTCGTCCGGCTTGTACCAGTACTGGAACGTCAAGAACATGTCCGTCCCCATCAGAAGCCACAGCTCATCGTCGGGATGCTCCTCATGCAGAATGCGCAGCGTGTCCGCGGTGTAGCTCTTGCCGCCGCGCGCGATCTCCATGTCGGAGACTGTGACCTTTACGCCCGTGTCGAGCGCGATCTGCTCGCCCATCAGGCGCGTCATCGCAAGGCGGTCGTCCGCCCCTGCCGCGTCGGCGGAGAGCATCTTGTGCGGCGGGATACCCGCCGGGATGAGCAGGAGCTCGTCGAGCCCCAGATATTTTGCCGCGCTCTCGGCCGCGGCCATATGACCCAGATGCGGCGGGTTGAAGCTGCCGCCGTAAATTCCGATCTTCAAGTTTGTTCGACCTCTTTTTCTCTTTTACACGGTCTTCTTCGCTGCCTTGGGCAGCACGATCTTGTCCTTCTTGTCCTTTTTGTGCGAGGGGCGGTAGAGCACGAATTTCGTGCCGATGACCTGCACCTGCTCGCTGCGCGTCAAGGCGCTCAGCTCGTCGCACGCCTCGCGCGCGGTGAGCATGCTGTTTTCAAGCACGCGGCACTTGATGAGCTCACGCGCCTCCAGCGCATCGTTCGCCTGCTTGACGAGGTTGTCGCCGATGCCGTCCTTGCCGATGTGGACGATCACGTCGAGGTCATTGGAAAGGCTGCGCAGATACGCGCGCTGTTTGCTGCTTAATTCCATAGTATTTCCTTATCCTTTTTATTGATGTTCCGCAAGATAATTCTTGAGCGTTTCCTTGAATGCCCGCAGTGCCTTGCCGCGGTGCGAGATCTCCGCCTTTTCTTCTGCCGAAAGCTGTGCAAAGGTCTTTCGCTTGTCAGGCACGAAGAACACGGGATCGTAGCCGAAGCCGTTTTCGCCCATCGGCGCGAACGCGATCGTGCCCTCGACCTCGCCGTCGTCCTGCAAGACGTCGCCGTTCGGGAACGCGCAGGTGATCGTCGTGTGGAAGTGGGCGCGGCGGTCGGCCTGCCCGTGCAGCATCTGCAAAAGAAGACGGTAGCGGCCGGTGTCATCCAGCCCCTCGCCGCCAAAGCGCGCGCTGTACACGCCGGGGCCGCCGTTCAGCGCGTCGACGCACAATCCCGAATCGTCCGCGATGGCGGGGAGCTTCGTCGCCTCCATGACGGCCTTGGCCTTGAGAAGCGAATTCTCGGCAAAGGTCTCGCCCGTTTCCTCCACCTCGATCTTTACGCCGAGGTCGGCCTCCGACACGACCTCTACGCCGAGATCGCTCAGAATGGCGCTCATTTCCTTCAATTTCTTGGGGTTCTGCGTTGCCAAAACAAATTTCATCGTCAAACCTCCCACGGGTCTTTTTCCCGTCTCTTCCTGCTTTTTTCTTCCCGCTTTTCTTCCTCGCGCTGCGCCTTGCGCTCTTCGCGCTGCGCGCTCATCTTTTCCTGCCATGCCGTGAACTTTTTGTCGAGCTTATCGAGCGGCCACTCGATCTCCGGCACGGGCACGATGACCACCTTGCAGCTCTCACAGTAACGGGCGGGCGTGTAATAATCTCCTAACAGCCCCGCTCTGCCAAGACAGACCTGTTCCTTCTCGTCGCCAAATCCGTCTTTGAGCATGCCGTCCTCACCTCTTGGACACCAGTAAATATCACGCAAGACAGGGATGGCTCCGTCTCGCATTTCCTTTCCGCAATAGGGGCAAACAGAAGTGATTTCCATATTCGTCTCCTTATTGTCTCGCAGGTTTATGATTTTCCCATCAGATGAGCGCCTTGACGTATTCCTCCGCGTTGAACGGCTGGAGATCGTCGATGCCCTCGCCGAGGCCGACGTACTTCACCGGCACGCCCAGCTCCTGCGCGATGGCAACGCAGATGCCGCCTTTGGCCGTGCCGTCGAGCTTCGTCAGGATAATGCCCGTCAGGCCCGCCGTCTCGCGGAAGACCTTGGCCTGCTGCAATCCGTTCTGCCCCGTCGTCGCGTCGAGCACTAAAAGCGTCTCCTTCGCGGCGTCCGGCGTCTCGCGGTCGATGATCTTGCGGAGCTTCGAGAGCTCGTTCATGAGGTTCACCTTGTTGTGAAGTCTGCCCGCTGTGTCGCAGAGGACGACGTCGACACCTCTCGCCTTCGCCGCGGCGAGCGAGTCGAACAGCACCGCGCCGGGATCCGCGCCTTCGACCGAGCGGACGATCTCGCACTCGGCGCGGTTTGCCCAGATCTCGAGCTGGTCTGCCGCCGCCGCGCGGAACGTGTCCGCCGCGCATAAAAGCACGCGCTTGCCCTCGCCCTTCAGGCGGTGGGCGATCTTGCCGATGGACGTGGTCTTGCCCACACCGTTCACACCGATGACCAGCACGACGCTCGGCTTGGTCGACAGGTCAAGCGCGGTGTCGCCCACGTTCAGCTTTTCAATCAAAATATCGCGCAGCGCCTGCTTCACATCGTCGCCGCGCTGGATGCTCTTCTGGTACACGACGTCGCGCAGCTTTTTCACCGCGTCGTGCGCGACCGTTGCGCCGAGGTCGGCCATAATGAGGCTGTCCTCAAGCTCGTCATAGAATTCGTCGTCAATGGTCTCCCACACGATGGTGTCGAACCACGCCTTTTTGATCTTTGCAAAAATACCCATTTGTTTCTCCTCGCGCTTTATTCCTTAATGTTGAGTTCCTTCGCCATGTCGTTCATATTGATCGTCAGCACCTTGCTCACGCCGCGCTCCTGCATCGTGACGCCGTAAAGAACGTCCGCTGCCTCCATCGTGCCGCGGCGGTGCGTGATGACGATAAACTGCGTTTTGCTCGTGATGCGGCGCATGTAATTGGCCACGCGCACCACGTTCGGCTCGTCGAGCGCCGCCTCGATCTCATCCATGACGCAGAACGGCGTCGGATGAACCTTCAGGATGGCGAAGTACAGCGCGATGGCGACGAACGCCTTTTCACCGCCCGAGAGCAGCGTGATCGTCTTGAGCGCCTTGCCCGGCGGCTGAACCTTGATCTCGATGCCGCAGGAGAGCACGTCGTTCTCGTCCTCGAGCTCGAGCGTGGCCTTGCCGCCGCCGAACAGCTCCAAAAACGTCTCCTGGAAGCTCTCGCGGATCAGCGCGAACTGTTCTTTAAAGATGACGGTCATCTCGCTTGTGATGCTGTCGATCACGCCGACAAGCTCACCCTTCGCCTTTTCCACATCGTCGCGCTGGGTCGTGAGGTAAGTGTAGCGCGTATTCACGCGCTCGAATTCCTCGATCGCCCCAACATTTACGCTGCCAAGGCCGCTGATGGCGCGCTTGAGCTCACCGATGCGGCGGCTCGCCTTGGCGACACTCTCGAGCTCGATGCGCTGCTCCTGCGCGGCGGAGTGCGACAGCTCGTAGTTTTCCCACAGCTTATCGAGTATCTGCTGCTCCTCCATCGCGCTCGTCGCGCGCTTCTGTTCGAGCTTGCTGACGCTGCGCTCGACGTTGAGCACATTTTCGTTGAGCTCGCGGCCGCGGCGGTCGCTCTGGCTGCGCTCGGCTTCAAGTGCGAGTTTCGCTTTGGAAAGCGCTTCGAGCTCGGCGCGCTTTTCCGTCATTTTGCCGTTCAGCGCGGCGATCTCAGTCTCATGTGTGCCGATCTCGCGCTGCGACTGCTCGCTCGCAGCCCTGTACTGCTCGATGAGCGCGCGTCTGCTCTGCTCGTCGCCCTGCATCTGGGCACGCAGGCCCTCCAAGCTCGCGAGCGACTTTTCCGTCGTCTCGCGCTCGGCGGCATAGCCTGCGAGTACGCTCTTTTTCTCGGCGATCTCGTCGCCGAGGCGCGAGGTCGAACGCAGCAGCTCGCTCTGGCCGGAAAGGCTCTTTTCCGCCTGTGCACGCAGCTCGCCCGCTTCCTTCTCCTGCGAAAGCGCGAGCGCTTCCTTTTCCTCCGCCACGCGCTTCACTTCGCCGCGGCGGCGCGCGATGGTCTCGCGCTCGGTATCCAAACTCTCGAGCCGCTCGCGCAGCGACGAGAGCAATAAGTCATAACGATTTTTATCGCCCTGCAATTTGAGCACGGCGTCCTCCGCCGCGCGCTGCTGGCCCTGTGCGACCTCAAGCTCGTAGCGCGCTTTGGCAAGCTCGCGCTTGGCGTCCTCGGCGGCCTTGGCGGCAAGGTCGAGCTTTTCGGCAAGGCTGCCGCGCCGCGCCGTCAGCTCGCGCAGCTCGCCTGCGCGGCTCAGAATGCCTGCGCTGCGAGAGATCGAGCCGCCCGTCATCGAGCCGCCGCGGTTCAACACCTGACCGTCGAGCGTCACGATGCGGAACGCGTTCGAAAACCGGCGCGAGATCGTGATGCCGCAGTCAAGGTCCTCGACCACGACCGTGCGGCCGAGCAGATTCTTGAAAATGCCGTCGTATTCGCGGTCGTATTCCACCAGCTCGCTCGCAAGGCCGACGTAGCCGTACTCGTTCTGCACGCGCGCATCGCGCAACGCCTCGCCGCGGATCGACGAGAGCGGCAGGAACGTCGCGCGTCCGCCGTCGCGCTGCTTTAAGAGTTGGATGGCGCTCTTCGCGTCCTCCTCGCGCTCGACGACGATGTTCTGCAAGCCCGCGCCGAGCGCGATCTCGATCGCGACGGCGTATTTTTTGCCGACCTTCATCAGGTTGGCGACCGGCCCGCGCACACCGCGCAGCGCCTTGCGCTCCGACGCCTGCATGACCGTGCGCACCGCCTTGTTGAAGCCCTCGTACTCCTTTTCCATCTCGCCGAGCAGGCGGATGCGGGAGTCTAAGTTGTTCATCTCCATCGTGAGGGAAACGTGCTGCTCGCCCGTCTCCTTCTCTCGTTCGATTCTGCCCTGCATCTTCATCGTGTGGCCGGCGATGATGTTGCGGATGGCGTCGGCTTCCTCCTGCGCACTTTCGAGCGCGCGGCGGTTCTCCGCAGCGCTTTTGCGCGTTTCGGAAAGCTGGGCCTCCCCGCTCTCCTGCTCGGCGGCAATGGCGCTCTCGCGCTCGTCCATTTCCGAAAGCGTCGAGCGCAGGGCCGCGACCTCGGCGCGGCTGTCCGCCGCGGCGGACAGGGCGAGCGCCTCGCGCCCGCGCAGGGTCTCGGCCTCGCTCGCGGCCTCGCCCGCGTTTCTCGACAGCTCCTCCGCCTGCTTGAGCAGCGAAGAAAGCGCCGTTTCGACTTCGTTTTTGCTCCGTTCCAGCTCTTCGATACGCGCGCGCTGCTGCGCAATCTGCGCATCCATCGATCCCACGCGGTCAGACTGGCTTCTGAGTTCCTCCTCCACGCGCGCGATGTTCTCTTCGTTGTGCGCGATGCCCGTTTGCAGCACCGCGACGGCAGATTCCTGCTCTTTAACCTGCGCGTCGAGCTCCGAGAGCTGCGCGCGCTTTTCCTCCTGCGCGATGTCGTTCTCGTGGATGCGCGCGGAGAACTGCTCGGATGCAGCGTACAGCGCCTCTAAGTCCGCGTTCGCCTTTTTGAGCTCCTCGCGCGCGAGCGACAGGTCGGTGTCGAGCTTGATGGCGTTCGTCTTGAGCGTTTCCAGATTTTCAAGCCACATGGAAATTTCCAAAAGGCGCAGTTCGTCGCGGTAGATAAGATACTGCTTCGCCGTCTCTGCCTGCGCACGCAGGGGTTCGACCTGCAATTCCAGCTCGGCGATCTTGTCGTTGATGCGCACTAAGTTTTCTTCCGTGCGCTCCAATTTACGTTCCGTCTCCTCCTTGCGGTAGCGGAAGCGCGAAATGCCCGCCGCCTCTTCAAATATCTCGCGGCGGTCGCCGCTCTTCTGCGAGAGTATTTCGTCGATGCGGCCCTGACCGATGATGGAATAGCCCTCGCGGCCCATGCCGGTGTCCATGAAGAGCTCATTTACGTCACGAAGTCGGACGGACTGCTTGTTGATATAGTATTCCGATTCGCCGCTGCGGTAGTACCGGCGCGTGACGGCGACCTCGGTCTCCTCCATGCTGGGGAAGATGTGCTCGGTGTTGTCGAGCACAAGCGTCACCTGCGCAAAGCCCATCTGGTTGCGCGTTTCCGTGCCGCCGAAAATGACATCCTCCATCTTCACGCCGCGCAACGACTTGCTCGACTGCTCGCCCATGACCCAGCGAATGGCGTCCGAAATATTCGATTTACCGCTTCCGTTCGGGCCAACGATGGCGGTGATGTCCTCACCGAAGTTGAGCACCGTCTTGTCCGGGAAGCTCTTGAACCCTTGGATCTCCAATGCCTTTAAGTACACGAGCGATATCCTCCTTGGAAAAAGGCGTCATCCCCCACGATAAGGGTATAATGACACATTTTGACTAATACTATATACCATTTTTCCGCCGTCTTTTCAAGTGGATTCGATGAACAAAGCGCAAAAAGACGCCCGAAGGCGTCTTTCTTTGTCTTCAAAAAAGCTGCCAAGGCAGCTTTTTTGAGAAAGTTTCGCTGCGCTTCGTGCCTTGCCGCCCAAAGGGCGTCTGCGACATTGCACCGTCGCGGCATTACGATTCCCGCGCCCTTTCAGGCGCGCCAATCGTGCCGCTTCCTCGAAAACGGCTTGCTGTTTCCGTCACAGACGGCGCTTCACCGTTTTCCGCTCCGCGCAAAGTGTTTTCTGCCAGAAGGTGAATTGCCCCGCAGCGGGCAAGAGAAGCCCCTCTGGAGGGCGCACATGTCGCGGCAGAAAACGGATTTGAATTGATTTCGTGCCGTGCGCGGCACGAAACTCTGCGAGGCTTTTTACTTCTTCTTTTCGTCAATAAGCACATACAGCGCGTCGAGCGCGTCGGAGAGGCTGCCGATGCGCTGGATGAGGCCGCAGGCCACTGCTTCTTCCCCGTAGAGCACGCTGCCGACGTCAGAGGCGAGGTCCTGCGTGTCCATCATCAGGCGCAAAAACTCGTCGCGCCCGATGTGGGAGTTTTTCGTCACAAAGCGCACAATGCGCTCCTGCAGGCGCTCAAAATACTGGTACGTCTGGGGCGCGGCGATGATCGTGCCGCTCGTGCACACGGGATGGATGGTCATCGACGCCGACGGCGCGATCATCGTCACCATCGGCGCGACAGCAAGCGGCACGCCGATGGAGTGTCCCCCGCCGAGCACGAGCGAGACCGTCGGCTTTTTCATCCCTGAGATGAGCTCGGCGATGGCAAGCCCCGCCTCCACATCGCCGCCGACGGTGTTGAGCAGGAACAAAACGCCGTCGATGTCGTCGCTCTCCTCCAGATACGCCAGCAGCGGCAGCACATGCTCGTATTTCGTCGCCTTCTGCGTGTTCGGCAGCTGCATGTGCCCCTCGATCTGTCCGGCGATCGTCAGGCAGTGGATGGCCGCGCGGCTATTTTTGATGACGACCGAGCCGAAGTCGATGACCGGCTGAATGGGCGGCAGCAGCGGCTCCTGCCCGTTTTTCTCCTCGTCCTGCGAGGGGTTCGTTTCGCTTCTCATGGCAAAGTCCTCCCGAAAGTCATTTCCGGTAGGATTTGCAGAAGGCGCGAAAAGCATACCCTTTGTGCCGTCGGAAATACGAGCCTCAAACCGGGAATCACTTTAATATCCCCAAGTCATCAGTTTCCATTCCCCGCCATCGCTGCGAGCCAACCACCAGGACCATGTGTATTCCGTGTCCGGCTCCCAAGCTCCGCCGCCCTCTTTCGGAGAGCGAAAGCTGCTGTCGAACATGATGCATTGTGTAAAAGCCAGATCGTTGTCATTTGCCTTTTCCAAATCATTCATCCACGAAAGGTTCTTTTCATCCGTGCAGACGTCATCTGACGAATATGAAATGCTATGTAATTCGCAGCCTTCCCACGAACCGATCATCTCTTCGATCACCTTTATCGCATCATCCATATCCTGTTCTGTGTAGACAGCCGAATCGCCATAATCGACCGTTATGTTTGACGTTTCCTTGTTGCCGCATCCAGCCAGCAGGGCAAAAAGCACTACGCAAATAACCGATAAGCTGTATTTTTTCATCTTATGGCCTCCATATCTCTCATTTTTCTATATTTTTATACTGCTTATTTTACCAGAAAGCATTGTCCGAATCAAGCGAAAAAGCGCCCGAGGGCGTTTTCCTCGGGCGCTTGCAGCTTTTTATTTGTACGTCAGCAAATCTTCCACGCTCTTGCGCTTCGGCGCGGCGGGCTCCTCATCGGGATAGCCAAGACCGATAACACAGCCGACCTTCTGATTCTCCGGCAGGTTCAAAAGTCTCGTGATCTTCTCTTCGTCGAAGTACCCCGTGATGACGGTGCCGACGCCGCGCTCCCACGCGGCAAGACAAAATGTCTGCGCGGCGATGCCCGCGTCGAACATCTCAAAGCCCGCCTCCTTCGGCGTCGAGAACGAGCCGTCGCGCTCGTAGCCCGAGCGGCCGGTCACATAGGTAAGCACCATAACGGCGGGGCAGTTTTTGAGCGTCTTCTCGTTCAGCTTGAAATCAAGCACCATCTCCTCCGCCATTTTATCGATCGTCGTGCGGTCCTCGACGAGCACATAGCGCGCGATCTGCGTATTCTTCCACGAGGGGGCGTAGGCCGCGTCCGCGACGATCTGCTCGATGACCTCGTGCGGAACGGGTTTTGGCTGGTACTTACGGATGCTTCTTCTGCTTCTGATGGCCTGTATCGTTTCCATATTCGTTTCTCCTTTGCTGACGGTTTGAACGCAATGCCGATTCACGGTGTTTCTTTGGCGTTTATCATAACAGAAGCGTGCGCAAAAATCCAGTGGAAAAACAGCCGGTTCTGCCGATTCATCTTATTGCAGGCCCGTCAGCGGATTTTCCTGGCAAAATCCGTCGGTCAAACTATAGGACATGCCAAGCGTTCCAAACGGGAAATAGTGAACCGTATAATAGGCCCGTCCCGCTGAAAACTGCTCGATGGAAATGTAAATCGGCAGCAAGGGCACTTTCTTTGAGTAAACTCCCATCGACTGCGCGCAGATCTCAGCGACATACTCCTCCGGCACCTCGCACCTGCGTGAAACAAAAGGATGGGAAGAAATGCAGGCCAATATCATACCGAACAGGGCTACGATCAGCAGTGCGATCATCGCTTTTTTGTGTTTCTTCATGTTCTGTCACACCCCTGTGCGTTCCTCTGCTTTCTGCCTCTTCTCCATACGATGATCGCATGGATGATGAGGGACGCGACCGATATCGCGACAATCAGAGAGTGGGATGTAAACGGCTTGCAATACCATCCCATCGGGTCTAACTGCGACAGCTTTGCCGTCAAATAAGAAGAAATAAAGCTCAGTATATTCCCGATAAAAATGATCGGAACGTTGTCTGTTTTCAGCGCGCAGCGGTACAAAATCACAAAGCTGACGATCATCACACCGTAATACACCATCGTCCCCGAAGTAATATCACCCTTCACAGAGAAAAATGCAAACGGTACGCAATACGCGGTGAGCAGCAGCGCTCTGATGAGCCACGATTTTTTCATAAAACCCTCCCATTTTTCTCTCAAAATCTCTCTTTCGTCATCATATCAGACCTTTTGCGCAAAGTCTACCATAAAAACCGCCCGAAGGGAGAGTCTTCGGGCGGTTCCCATATTCACTTTTCCGTGCCGTAGAAAAACAGCGCCACCGTTCCCGGGCCGACGTGGGCGCCGGTGACGGGCTCGTAGACCACGTTCAGGCATTCGCCGGTGAAGCCCTTGTCCCGCAACAGCGCGATGAGCGCCTGCGCGCCCTCTTCATTGTCCGCGTGGGCGATGCCGAGCATCTCGCTCTTGTCGAGCGCGCGGCCGTCGTAATAATTCGCAAGCTCCTGATAGGCGCGCTTCATGCCGCGCACCTTGCCGCAGGAGACGATGTGCCCCGTCTCGTCACCGCGCAAAATCGGCTTGATGCTCAGCACCGTGCCGATCAGTGCCGTCGCGCTCGAAATGCGGCCGCCGCGCTTTAAGTACGCAAGGTCGTCGACCGTGAAAAACTGGCACATGTGCGGTCTTCTCGAAAGGAGATGCGCTTTGATCTCATCGAGGCTCTTTCCCTCTTCGATCATGCGCGCGGCTTCGAGCACCTGTAACCCCTCGCCAAGGGAGGCAGCGTAGGTGTCGATCGTGACGATCTTCCGCGCAGGGTATTTTTCCGTCAGCTCGCCCGCGGCGATAACCGCGGCCTGCGCCGTGCCGCTGATGCCGCCGGACATGCCGACGTAGAGCACATCGTCGCCCTGAGAGAGCGCACGCTCAAAGTAGTTCGCCATCAGGGCGGGATTGACCATTGAGGTCTTGACGACCGCGCCGCGGCGCATCGCGCCGTAGAACGCCGCGCCGTCGAAATCCACATCATCGGGATAGTCCGTCTCCTTTCCATCCACCGTGTAGGAAAACGGCACGACGGTGATGTGGTGTTGTTTCGTCAGCGCGACCGGCAGGTTCGCGGACGTATCGGTGAATAACTGGAGCATGACTCTCTTCCCTTCCTGATCCTTTGGTATTTTGACAGAATATCACGCCACGCTCGCTTATGCAAGCAAAACCGCAGGAAACTTTACAATTTGTTCAACATTGTATGACTTTTTGGCAGAAAGCGCTCTCCCACGGCACGTGGGAGAGCGCTTCCCGGAATCTCAGAATATTTCCTTACGCCTGCTCAAAGATGGCCTTCATACACTTGTAGGTCATGTAGCAGTCGAGCTTGGCGACCGTTTCATACGGTGCGTGCATCGAGAGCACGGGCACGCCCGCGTCGAGCGTGTCGATGTTGCGCTGGGCCATGAACTTGGCGACCGTACCGCCGCCGCCTGCGTCGGTCTTGCCCATCTCGGCCATCTGCCAGAAGACGCCGTTGTCGTTCATCAGCCTGCGCACCTTGCCGACGACCTCGGCGCTTGCGTCGCTCGCGCCGCCCTTGCCGCCGGAGCCGGTATACTTGCACAGCGCCACGCCGTAATTGACGAAGGCGGAGTTGCGCTTGTCGTACACGTCGGCAAAGTTCGGGTCATAGGCCGCCGTCACATCTGCGCTCAGGCAGAAAGAGTTGGCAAAGCAGTCAGAAAGCGCGACGCCCTGCGTGCGGCACATGTCGCCCATGAACCACTCAAACGCCTGAGACAGCATACCGGACACGCCCTCGGAGCCGATCTCCTCCTTGTCCGCGAAGATGCAGACCGCGGTCTTCTTCGGGGACACAGCGTCAAAAATACCTGCAAGCTCTGCATACGCGCAGACGCGGTCGTCGTGACCGTAGGACGCGATGAAGCTGCGGTCAAAGCCGATGTCGCGCGCCTTGCCGGCGGGGACGACTTCGAGCTCGGCGGAGATGAAGTCCTCCTCCGTAATGCCGTACTGCGCGTTCAAATACTGGAGAACGCCGAGCTTGAAACGGTCGGAGCAGTCCTTATCTTCAAACGGCTTTCCGCCGAGCAGCACGTTCAAGCTCTCGCTCGGGATGGCCTCGTTGAGCGGCTTTTTGCCCTGCTCGCGGCCAAGGTGCGGTAAAAGGTCGTTGATGATGAACTGGGGATCGTCCTCCTTGCCGCCGATGTGGACGTCGACCTTCGAGCCGTCGCGCAGCACGACGACGCCGTGCAGCTCGAGGGGGATCGTCACCCACTGGTACTTGCGGATGCCGCCGTAGTGGTGGGTCTTGAAGTAGGCCATCTCGGCCTCCTCGTAGAGCGGGCGGGGCTTTAAGTCGAGGCGCGGGGAGTCGGTGTGCGCCGCACCGATGTTCGCGCCGTGGCTCAAGTCCTCGCTGCCGATGACAGCGAGCATGATGCCCTTGCCGCGGTTATTGAAGTAGACCTTGTCGCCGGCGCTCAGCTTCATACCCGCTTCGTAGGCCTTGAAGCCCTTCTTTTCCGCCAGCTCGATGCAGTACTCCACGCAAAGGCGCTCGGTCTTGCCGTTGTTGAGGAACTTCTTGTAGTCCTCGCAATAGGCCTCCATCGCTTTTTCATCCTCTGCGCTCAGGCGGTCATAGCCATTCTTGGGGGCGTAGAGCAGTTTTTCAGCGAGCTTGTTCTTTTCACTCATCTCTCAGTTTCCTCCTTCAAATTGTTGATGATCGTGTTGATATAGACCTCTGCCGCGTGTTCCGCCTTTTCAGCGGTCGGCAGATCGTTCACAAATTCATAATCGCACTGCGCGCGGAAATAGTCCGCGTCCTTCTGTGCCGCGATGCGCGACCTTGCATACTCCTCGGTGATGCTGTCGCGCGCCATGATGCGCTTGACCCGCACCTCTTCAGGCGCCGTTACGGCGACGGTCGCGTCGCAGATCGCGCCAAGGCCGCTCTCGATGAGCTTGATAGCATCGAGGCCGATGATCTCCGCGTTCGTCGCCGCCATTTTCTGCGCCAGCGCGCGCGGGATGCGCTCGTGCACGATGGCGTCGAGCTCGGCGAGCTTTTTTCTGTCCTTGAAGACGATCAGGCCGATGGCGTGGACGTCCACGCTGCCGTCCTGCGGAAAAATGACATCGCCGAACGCCTCGCGCAGCGCGCGCAGCAGCGGCTCGTCATCTTTTAACATCTCGTGATAGACCGCGTCGCAGTCGAGCACGCATGCGCCCTTTCTTTCAAGCGCGCGCAGAAGGCTCGTCTTCCCCGCGCCCGTGCCGCCGGTGATGCCGATGACGATCTTGCCGTCGTCCGCGTCCTCCACATGGAAGCCCGCGGCCTTTTTGAGGCGGTTGCCGATGGCAAGGCCAAGGCCTTTACTGTCCGGACACTGTGCCCAGATCTCGCCCACATTCGTCTCGTCGAACGTCCGCAGCGCGTCGAAGACGTGCTGCGCCTGCGCGCGCTTATCGTCGCTCGCACCGAGGGGGTGGACGATGTGCCCGTCGAAGAGCCGCGTGAACTCGTCAAAGCAGATGATGCCGGACTTCTCGCCCGCGTGTGTGAGCAGATAGCGCGCGCTCGCCTTCGCCCCGCCGGTCACGACCGTGACGGGGGCCTTAGGCGCATAGTGGCGGTATTTCATGCCCGGGGCGCGCGGCTTTTCGCCGTCATTCATCTTCTGCGTCACGGCCCTGTCGACCGTCACCTCGCCCAGCGCATCGCGCAGGCTCTCAAGCGGCAGTCCGCCCGGGCGCAACAGCTGCGGCGGCGTGACCGTCAGGTCGATGATCGTCGACTCCACGCCCACCTGACAGGGGCCGCCGTCGACGATACCGTCGATCTTGCCCCACATGTCCTCGCGCACGTGCTCTGCCGTCGTGCAGCTCGGGCGGCCCGAGGTGTTCGCGCTCGGCGCGGCGACCGGCACGCCGGACGCTTCGATGATGGCGCGCGTCACGGCATGGTCGGGGCATCTCATGCCGACGGTCTCGAGCCCGCCGGTCGTGCGCAGCGGCACGCAGGGCTTTTTTTTCAGGATTATCGTCAGCGGGCCGGGCCAGAAGCGCTCGGCCAGCTTGTAGGCCGCGTCCGGTACATCCTCGCAGTAGCTCGTAAGCCAGCTTGCATCTGGAATGTGCAGGATGAGCGGGTTGTCCTGCGGGCGGCCCTTGGCCTCGAAAATGTGCAGCACGGCGGTCTCGTCCAGGCCGTCCGCGCCGAGGCCGTAGACCGTCTCCGTCGGGATGGCCAGAAGCCCGCCGCGGCGCAGAATGTCCGCCGCCTGCGCGATGCTCTCTTTATCCTCCACCGTGCGGAGGGTAAACCATTTTGTCTCCAATGTTCTCTCTTCTTTCTTAAGCCTCGGTGCTCTCGCGCAGCTTTTCGGCCTGCTCCTGCATCGTGAGCGCGTCGATGATGGGGTCTAAATCGCCGTTCATCACGGCGTCGATGTTGAAATTCTTGTTCTCGCCCGTCAGGCGGTGGTCAGTCACGCGGTTTTGCGGGAAGTTATAGGTGCGGATGCGCTCGTTGCGCATGCCGCTGCCGACCTGCGCGCGGCGCTCGCTCGTGATCGCACCCTCCACGCGCTCGCGCTCAGCCTCGTAGAGCTTGCTCGCGAGCATCGCCATACACTTGGCGCGGTTCTGGAGCTGGGAGCGCTCCTCCTGACACGAAACGACGATGCCCGTCGGCTTGTGGATGAGGCGCACGGCAGAGCTCGTCTTGTTGACGTGCTGGCCGCCTGCGCCGGAAGCGCGGTAGACCTGCATCTCAATGTCTTCGGGCCGGAGGTCGACGTCGACCTCCTCCATCTCCGGCAGCACGGCGACCGTCGCGGTCGAGGTGTGCACGCGCCCGCCGGACTCCGTCTCCGGCACGCGCTGGACGCGGTGGACGCCGGATTCAAACTTGAATCTCGAATACGCCCCATCGCCGCTGACGATAAAGTCAGCTTCCTTAACGCCGCCCAACTCCGTATCGTTGTAGTTGAGCAGCTCCACGCGGTACCCCCGCTTTTCCGCGTACATCGCATACATGCGGTAGAGGTCGGCGGCAAAAAGCGCGCTCTCCTCCCCGCCCACGCCGCCGCGGATCTCGACAATGACGTTTTTGTCGTCGTTCGGGTCGCGCGGCAGGAGCAGCACGCGCAGCTCGTCAAAAAGGCGCTCTTTTTCCGCCTTGGCAGTGTTCAATTCCTCCTGCGCCATGTCCTTGAGCTCGGGATCGGATACAAGCTCCAGCGCCTGCACGATGTCGTCCTCGCACTTCTGGTACGCGCGGTAGGTCTCCACCACGGCGGAAAGCTCCTTCTGCTCGCGCGTGAGCGCGCGCAGCTTCTTTGGGTCAGCGTAAATTTCCGGCACTTCGAGCAGCTCGCTGATCTCGTCATAGCGGCGCGCGAGCTGTTTGAGCTTTTCCCACATCAGGCCTTGTCCTCCGCAATGAAGTCAGAGCAGGCCTTGACGAACTGGTCTCGCCAGAAGTGGTAGCCCGCGGAATCGGGGCAGAGCGAGACCTCCGCCACGTGCGGCGTCTGCAAATAGAGGTCCATCTGGCGGAAGACGTCCTTATAGTCCTGCTCGCTCTTGTGCGTGATGAGATACGCCGCGTTCTGGATCTCATAGCCGCGGCGCTTCAAAAAGCCGCGAATAACGCTCGAACAGCGGCCCGCCCACACGGGCGTGCCGAGGATGACGAGCTTGTAGTCCGACAGCGGCTTCTGGCATTTCGGGCGCGAAACCGCACTCGTGCGCTTATGCATCGCGTCAAAGCAGCAGCGAAGGTAGCCCATCGTGCCGCTGCGATCGACCTTGTCGCGAATTTCGAGACATTCGCAGTCCAGCGCCTCGGCGACCTCCTCCATGGCTTTTTTCGTGTTTCCCGTGCGGGAATAGTAAAGGCATAAAATGTTATCGTTCATACTCAGTTTCCTCTCAGCAGGAGCCAACCGCTGGCAAAGGCCTCCCGCACATAGTAGTTGAGCTGCAAGGCATCGTAATAGGCGCTGCGCGGCAGCGTCGCCGCCACGCCGCAGGCCGCATCTGTTCCGGCGATGCGCCCCGCCCTAAAAATATGGTAGTCGTTCGTGACAAAGGCGAACATGTCGCCCGCATCAAGCCCCAGCTCCGCCATGATCTCTTCGCTGTAAGCAAAGTTCTCCTGCGTACTGGTCGATCGGTCCTCGCGGTAGATGCGGCTCTCGTCCACGCCGTGGGCGATGAGCCAGTCGGCCATGCAGTCGGCCTCGGAGATATCCTCCCCCGGCCCCTGACCGCCTGAGCAGATGATGGGGATGTCCGGCTTGTCCGCGATGAAGTCAAGCGCCGCCTGCAGCCGCGACGAGAGCATCAGCGACGGCGTCGTGCCGTTCACGCCCGCGCCCAAAATAACCACGCACTGCGCGTCTTCCGCGCGCCCGTCCGTGTGCGCGCCGCGAATAACGAGCGATTCAAGATACCCGAATGCGACAAGCCCCAGGCACACGAGCGCGAGCAGAACGCGTTTTCCCCACTTTGCCCACGCATGCTCTTTGTACTGCTCGAGCATCGCAAAGACGATCAAAAGCGCCGTCAGGCACCAGAACAGCAGTCCTGCAAAGCGCACACCCGGGACGGCCCGGCACGTCGCGCCGAGCACGGCGCAGGCTGCTGCCGCTGTCCACAGTTTTTTCTGTCTCTTCATGGTATGTTCCTCATTCGCCCGCCTGCTCGGCGAGCGTTTCCCACTTTTCCATCAGCTCGCTGAGCTTCTGCTCGGCGGCTTCCTTCTCCTTATAAATTTCGCTGTAGCGCTCATAGTCGCCGCCCGCCTCTTCGAGGCGCTGCTCGATCTCGGCGATGGCGGTCTCCTGCGTGGAAATTTCCTTTTCACAGATGGTGAGCTGCCGCCGCGCCTGCTGGGCAGAGCGGTTCGGCTTTGGTTTTTCTGTAACCGTCTTTTCCTTTACAGCCTTTGGCGTGTGGTCGATCTTGTTCTGCGCCTCCAGTGCCTTGACCTGCCGGTAGCGCGCAAAGCCCATCGGATAGTCGGTGATGACGCCGTTTTCAAGCTCCCACACACGCGTTGCAAAGCGGTTGATGAAATAGCGGTCGTGGCTCACGAACAGGAGCGTCCCGTCGTAGCTCTCCACCGCCTCTTCGATCCACTCGCGCGACGCGATATCGAGGTGGTTCGTCGGCTCGTCGAGGATCAGGAGATTCACTTCCTCATCCATCAGGATGCAGAGCTTGAGGCGCGAAAGCTCGCCGCCCGAGAGCACGCTGACGCTCTTAAAAACGTCCTCGCCCGTGAAGTGGAACGCGGCCAGGCGGTTGCGCGCGCTCTGCGGCGTGATGTTGCGCTTGGAGTAGAGCATCGTGTCGACCAGGTTCCGCTCCGGCACGTCGAATTCGACGATCTGCGGCAGGTACGCGATGCGCACCGACGGGCCGAACTTGATCTTGCCCTCGTCGGGATATTCCTCTTCCATCAGCATCTTGATGAGCGTCGACTTGCCCGTGCCGTTGTCGCCAATGAGCGCGATGCGCTCGCCGCCGCGCACCTGCAAGTCCACGTCGTGGAACAGCACACGGTCGCCGAAGCTCTTTTTGAGCTTTTTGAGCGCGAACACCTCGTCGCCGTAGAATTCCTGCGACTTGAACTGCGCGCTCAGTGCCCGTTCCTTCGTCGGCTTGTCCGTCGTGCGCATACGCTCGATGCGCTTTTCCATCGACAGCGCGCGGCGGTACGTCTTGTCCATGCCCTTGAAGGCAAACATGCGCAGCTGCTCGGCGCTCTTTTCAAGCTGGGCAATCTTGGCCTGCTCCTTTTCGTATTGGCGCATCTTTTCCAAATAGCGGCGCTCTTTTTCCACCGCGTAGAAGCTGTAGTTGCCGCTGTAAAACTCCGCCTTGCCGTCGAGCACCTCGATGACGCGGGTGATGGTACGGTCCAAAAAGTAGCGGTCATGCGAGATGGCGACGACCGTACCCTTGAACGTTGACAAATACTGCTCCAGCCATTCGATGGCGTGCAGGTCCAAATGGTTCGTCGGCTCGTCGAGAAGTAAAATATCCGTATCCTCCAAAATGAGGCGGCCGAGGTTCACGCGCGTCTTTTCGCCGCCCGAGAGCGTGTCAAACAGGCGCTCGCGCATCTCCGGCGGGATGGAAAGGCCGTTGGCAACCTTGTTGATGGGCGTCTCGGTGTCGTAGCCGCCGAGACCCTCGAACTTGGCCGAAAGCTCGCCGTAGCGGCGCAGCGTCTCTTCGCTCTCGTCGCCGCTTGCCATCTGCTGGGAGAGGGCGTTCATCTCGTCCTCCATCTTCTGCATGCGCGAAAACGCACTCTTGAGCACATCCTCGACCGTGTAGCCCTCGGGATACACGGGGATCTGTGAGATGAGACCGAGCCTGCGGCCCGAGGCGATGCTCACCTCGCCCGCGTCGTAGTCGAGCTCGCCCGTCAGGATGCGGAAGAGCGTCGTCTTGCCCGCGCCGTTTTTGCCGAGAAGACCCACGCGCTCGCCCGTGTCGATCTGAAAGGTGATACCGTCCAGTATTTTCTTTTCGAGGTCAAAGGACTTGATGAGTCCCGTAACACTGATGTCGATCATGCTTTGGTCAGTTCCTCTACGATCTTCTCAAAGTGCATGGAGTGCGAGGCCTTGACGAGCATCGCCGTCTCCGCCGTGAACGCCGCCTTGACGGCGCCCATCGCCTCGTCCACGCTCCCGAACCACTGCGCAGAGGGGTTCCCTTCTGTAAAGTATTTTGCCCGTGCACCGATTGCGATGACAGTGTCGATGCCGAGCTCTTTGGTGAGTTCTCCGATTTCCTTATGCGCACGCTCGGTGAGCTCTCCGAGCTCCGCCATATCGCCGATGACGGCGGCCTTTTTGCCGCCGCTCGCGCCCAATACGCGCAGCGACGCCGCCATCGACTGCGGACCCGCGTTGTAGCAGTCGTCGAGCAGGCGGCGGTTTTCAGAGAACGTGATGACGTGCATGCGTGAGCCCGCAGGCTCGTAGGCCGCAGCGCCGCGCTCGATCTCCTCTTTGGTCTCGCCAAGGTACTCACCGATGGCCGCGGCCATCGCCGCGGAGTAGACCATGTGCTTTCCCGGCACGGGGATGGAGAGCGCGTAACGCTCCTTTGCCGTCGTCACGACGCAGCGAATGCCGTCGATGCCAAGGTCTTCGACCTCGCTGACGCGGACATCGCAGTGCTCGGACAGGCCGCAGCGCAACGTTTTCTGTGGCAGAGAGACGGTGTTCAAAAGCTCGTCGTCGCCGTTTAAGACGGCGAGGCCGTCTTTTTTGAGGTTTTCAAAGATCTCGCACTTGGCCTTCAGAATGTTCTCGCGCGATCCGAGGTATTCAATGTGCATGTCGCCGACGTTCGTGATGACGGCGATATCGGGCTTCACCATCTCGCCAAGATACCGGATCTGCCCCGCGCGGTCCATGCCCGTCTCGATCACCGCCGCCTGATGCGCGTGGGAGAGGCCCAGCAACGTCTGCGGCGTGCCGATCTCATTATTATAGTTGGCCGCGGTCTTGAGCGTATGGAACTTCACGCCCAGTACCGAGGCGATCATTTCCTTTGTTGTCGTCTTGCCGACGCTGCCCGTCACCTGCACAAAGGGGATAGAAAACTGCGCACGGTACCACGCGGCCAAGTCCTTGAGCGCAAGCAGCGTGTCAGGCACCTTGATGTAAAACTTTCCGGGCAGCAGCGTTTCCGGCACGCGGGCGCACAGACAGCCCTCCGCGCCCGCGGAAATCGCCTTTTCGATATAGTCATGCCCGTCGAAGCGCTCGCCGACGAGCGGCACGAAAACTTCACCCGCTTTGACGGTGCGGCTGTCGGTGTTCACGCCGAGGATCTGCGCTGTCTCATCTCCCTGCAAGAGCTCACCGTGCACCGCCGCGAGCAGCTCCTTTACCGTGATGGCCTCCATTTACAGCCCTCTTTTCTGCTTCAGCGACTCTTCGACGATCTTTTCACACAGTTCCTCGTAGCCGATGCCGACCGCCGCCGCCTCCTGCGGAAGAAGGCTCGTCTTCGTCATGCCGGGCAGCGTGTTGATCTCAAGGAAGTACGGCGTACCGTCCGGCGTGACGATGAAGTCCGCGCGGGAGTAGACGCTCAGGCCGATCAGGCGGTAGACCGTCTCGGTCGCGGTGCGCACGCGCATCTCCCAGTCCTCGGGGATGGGAGATGGGCAAATTTCCTCCGCCGCGCCGGCCTGATATTTGTTCGCGTAGTCATAAAAGCCCGTCTTCGGGATAATTTCGATGGAGGGCAGTGCCTTGCCCGCGATGATACCAACCTGGATCTCGCGGCCGGAGATGTACTGTTCGAGCACGACCTGCGCGCCGAACTGTAAGCACTCTTCAAGCGCTTTTATGAGCTCCGCGCCCGTATGCGCGATGGAGACGCCGACAGACGAGCCGTTGGCGACCGGCTTGACGACGCAAGGGAGCTTCGTTTCCGACACAAGGCGCGCGATGTCGCCTTCCGTGTAGCGCACGGTGCGCCACTGCGGCGTGATGACATATTCCGACACAAGACGCTTCGTCAGGTCCTTATCCATCGCAATGGCGCTCGATAAGTAGCCCGCACCCGTGTACGGGATGCCGAGCAGGTCGAACGCCGCCTGCACGCGGCCATCCTCGCCGCAGGTGCCGTGCAGCGCCAGAAAGACGACGTCCGCCTTGGCGCACACATCGAGCACGCCGGGACCGAAAAGGCTCTTGCTCTGATCCTTGCGGCTCGCGCGCACGGCGGCGAGGTCGGGCTCTGCCTCGGCGACGGAATAGTCGCCGCAGAAGCCGTCCGGTGCGTCGAAAACATCTTCGAGCTTACCATCGTAGTCCTCAAAGCCCATGAACATATCCACCAGAATGGCCTGATGCCCGCGCGAACGCAGCGCGCGGCAGATCTTGTTGCCGCTCGAGAGCGACACATTGCGCTCCATACTCAGGCCGCCTGCTAAAACAACGATACGCATACCGTTTTCCTCCTTATTTTTGAAAGGAACGTCGCCGTCCCCGTTTATCCATACTATACTAATTTATACTTTACCACAGCTTTTTCCCAAATACAAGCAAAAGAGAGCGGCGTGAAAACCGCTCTCTTTTGTTCGCTTTTCTCACTTTTTGCCCTTAGCCGAAAATGCCGGAGAGCAGTCCGCCCTTTCCCGCGCGTCCGTCCTTGAGCGTCATCGCCGCGCTGAGGATCTCTGCCGCCTGCGCACGTGTCACGCCCGAGCGCATCTCGTCAGTGGAAAAACGCCCGCTCTCGATCACGCTGACGGACTGCAAATTCGCCACCGCCTGTGCGCACCAGGCGTTGTCCGCGTCCTGCACGTCGTAGTCCGAGAGGTCCACGTCCGTCACGCGAAGCAGCCGGTTCAGCACGACCGCGGCCTCATTGAGCGTAATGGCGTCATTCGCGCGAAAGGCAACGCCCTCCGCCGTGCTGACGCCGGACACAACGCCCGCATTCAGCGCGCTCACGGCGTAGCCCTTCGCCCAGGTCGGTATGCTCGCATCGTCGCAGAAGCCGGTCATCTGCACATCCTCCGCGCTCACGTCCATTGCCGCGAGCGCCATCGCGACAAATTCACCACGTGAAAGCGTGCGCTCGGGCTCAAAGAAATAGCTGTCCCCGATCTTCGCGCCCACAAACACACCGTGCTCGGCAAGATCGACCGCCGCCGTATGCGCACGGCTGCCGCCCATATCAGCGTAGCAGACGCCGCTATTTGCCTTTTCGATTGTGATGCTCACCGTCGCGGGCAGCGAAATGTTGCCGTAGGCGTCGATCGCCGTGTAGGTGAAGCTGTCCGTTCCCAGCTTGCCGCCAGGCGTGTAGACAAAGCCGAGGCCATCCTCCGTCAGCGCGACCATGCCCTTTTTCGGCTCCTGCGCGATGGCAAAGGTCACCTCATCGCCCTCGTTGTCCACCGCGCGGAATTCGCCCTCATACGCGACGCCGCGGTAGACCTTGATCTCCATGTTCTCTGCCACCGGCGCGCCGTCGACAGCTTTCGCCTCCTCTTTTCCCTTGCCGAACAGCGCCGACGCACTCTGCATCGGCACGAGGGTAAGCAACAACAGCGCCATCACAAACGGCAGCGCGCGCCAGAATTCTTTTCGCTTTTCCATATTGAAATGCTCTCCTTCCAAATAAAACTTGCAGAGTTATTGTTTGTATTGTGGGCAATTATATGCAAAATTGCAGTTCTTGCAGCGCGATGCGCTGCTCTGTGTTCCCCGCGCCGCGCAGGGGACACGGACAAGGGGGCCATTCTCTTTCACAAAAGAGAATGGCCCCCTTGAACCCCCAAGAGAAAGGTTCTGATCGGCAGTCTCGGGCTTGAATGACCTTTATGCCTCCGGAATGGAAGCACCTGCGTGGCGGCATTGCTAACGCTCGCCGCCATTGCTTTTGCTATATGATTTGCCTCTGCTTCTACTATCCGCTGCCGCTCTGCTGATCTTGTAGGAGTGCAGCCTAATCGCCGTCTACCGATGGTGCGCATATGCGGCGAGCACAGCAATGCCGCCTTGGCAGGCAACAACAGAATTGATAAAATCCAAAGTAGACGGAAATTGCGTAAGACCTCCGACACGCAGGCAAAGCGACAGCGAAGATAGAAGAAAGTCAAATCGTTTAGATACATCATCAAGCAGGCACCTGATTGCGCAGCGCGTGCAGTTCTTCAAGCCGCAATCTGACAATACAAAGTCTTTCTCTTGGGGTTCCAAAGGGGATATTCTCTTTTGCGAAAGAGAATATCCCCTTTGACCCGTGCAGCGCCTTTGGCGCTGCTTCCTCGCGGCACACGTGCCGCGACTCACTTTGCACCTGAGCAAAACTGCACAGAGAATTTTCCAAAAACCTATTGACTTTTTCAAAGTCAGAAGTTATACTTGAGCAGCCGCTTTGAATGGGCTTAAAGTTTCGGAAGGTTTCGAGACTTTTCGAACGCCCCCGACAGCGAGTCCGTAATTAAGGAAAGAGGTGCAAGTAATGCAAGCGATCATCGTTACCGGCGGTAAGCAGTATGTTGTGAACGAGGGCGACACCCTGTTCATTGAGAAGCTCCCCGTCGAGGCGGGCGACGCCGTTACCTTCGATCAGGTTTTGGCGATCGTTGACGGCGAAAACACCAAGTTCGGCACTCCCGTGGTGGAGGGCGCGAAGGTGGAGGCCACTGTCGTTAAGAACGGCAAGGGCAAGAAGGTCCGTGTCTACAAGTACAAGGCCAAGAAGGGCTATCACAAGCGTCAGGGTCATCGTCAGCCTTATACCAAGGTTGAGATCGGCAAGATCTCCGTCTAAGGCATGACCACTGTTACATTCCTCACTGAGGGGAAGCGCATCATCGGTTTTGATGCTAAGGGCCACAGCGGTTACAGCGAAGAGGGCAGCGATATCGTCTGCGCGGCAGTCACAAGTGCGGTCCGCCTTGTGGAAAGCACCGTGAACGATGTTTTAGGCCTCGCCGCTTCCGTCAAGGTCCATGAACGCTCCGGCGCTGTGGAATTCCGGCTCCCTGGCGGTCTGTCCGCCACGAACGAGAGCACCTGTCAGGCTCTTTTAACGGGTTTGATGCTGCTCTTTTCCGAGCTGCACAGCGAATATCCGGACAATATCGAAGTCATGGAGGCGTAAGCCCCCTGTTCCGATCATCTTACAGAAAGGATGGCAAATCACCATGCTGAACATCGGTCTTCAGTTTTTCGCCCACAAGAAGGGCGGCGGCTCCACGAAGAACGGCCGCGACTCTAACGCCAAGCGCCTTGGCCCCAAGCGCGCTGACGGTCAGTTCGTTCTCGCCGGCAACATTCTTGTGCGCCAGCGCGGCACCCACATCCATCCGGGCGTCAACGTCGGTATCGGCTCTGACGATACTCTCTACGCCAAGGAGAGCGGCGTGCTCCGTTTCGAGCGTCTCGGCAAGGATCGTAAGCAGGCTTCTGTTTACCCCGCTGAGTAATTGCACAATGAAGAGCCTCGAGCGAATGCTCGGGGCTCTTTTCTTTATCTTTTCCGCAGGAGGTCACTTTTCATGCTCAAGGCAGTTTTGATGGATATCGACGACACGCTGCTCGACTTCGGCAAATGCGCCGAGCAGGCCATGCGCATCGGCTTTGCCGAATGGGGTCTCCCCTATGACGATTCCACTTACGCGACGTTCACGCGCATCAATGACGGCCTCTGGCTCATGATCGAGCGCGGCGAGCTCACGACGCAGCAGCTTTTTGAATTCCGCTGGAACCGCATCTTCGAGGCCCTCGGCATCCAGGCCGACGGCGCCGCGTTTGAAAAGCGGTTTTTGGACCTCCTCTACGAGACGGCCATCCCAGTCGACGGCGCGGACGAGATCTGCCGCTACCTCAAGGAAAAATATATCCTCTGCGCGGCGAGCAATGCCTTCCACGACCAGCAGCTCAACCGACTTGAAATGGCGGGACTTCTCCCCTATTTTGACCATGTGTTCGTTTCAGAGTCACTTGGCTACCGCAAGCCCGAAAAGGCGTTTTTCGATGCATGCCGCGCTTTTCTTCCCGATGTTGCCGCGGACGAGTGCATGATGATCGGCGACTCGCTGACCGCCGACATTTCCGGCGGCAAGGCCGCGGGTATGAAAACGATCTGGTACAACCATACGCGCCGCCCCGTTCCGGAGCATTGCGAGGCCGACCAGATCGTCGAATCGCTGTCTGAATTAAAGAATCTGCTGTAGCTCAGGAAATCAATTCCGCGCCGACGCTGTACTCCCAACTTCCCTCCCCGCGGGAGGCCGTACACTTTGTAAAGTAGTACGCGCCGAGCGGCGAGCGCCACTTTCCGGCGCTGAAGCAGACGGACGCGCCGTTGTCCTGCGTCTCCTCCGGCGTGATGGTGAAGAGCAGGCCGTTCGTGAACGAATAGGCCGTGCTGCGGTCCTCCAACTTTTCGCCCGTGAGATAGCCCTGCTCGCGCAGCTCGTCGAAGGTCATCGTCAGACCCTGCACATCGTGCTTCTGCGCAAACACATAGGCGATCGCCGCCTTTTCGCCGGCGGTCAGCCCGCTGGGTGCTTTGCTCAGGTCAACGCTCACGAGCTCCGCGCCGCCGTTGAGTCCGTCGTCCGCGCTCCACAGATCCTCCAGTACCTGCAAATAGAGGCCGCAAAGGTCATACCTCGGGTCCGCCTCGCGCGAAAGCGACACGGCCTCCACCTGTGAAAACTTCGCAGGATATGTCTCCTGCACGCCGCCGGTGTACCAGACCTCGGCGCTCATGCCGCTTTCGATCTCGGAAGCAGACACACTGCCACCGTCTAAGTACAGCGTCACGCCTTCGAGCGGCAGGGCGTAGACCTCCGTCTCTCCCGCTAAAATAAGCGTACCGTTTTCACCGTCGCCCACGACGCGCAGCGTCATCGTGTCCGCGCCGGCGTACTGCGGCTCAGGATTGGGCGTGTCATTTCCGTCTTCGTTATCGCGCCCGCCCTTCGTGCAGGCCAAAAGCGCCGCCGTTACGGCGACGACCATCATCAATGCAAGCAGTCTTTTCAAGGTTTCCGCTTCCTTTCCCGTTGTGTCTTTTCCTTTGACGAAAGGGAGCACAAAAAAGTTCCCAACTTTTTACGATTTTTTCTTTTTTGTGAAACGTTCCGTTTTTCTTGACGAATCGTCAAAAAACGGATACACTAATTGTTTAGGAATAACAAGAATTCAAGGAGGTGCCAACATGGCAGCATCTTTTATTGATAAGGCGCGCATCTTCTGCCGCGCGGGCAAGGGCGGCAATGGCGCGGTGGCGTTCCACCGCGAAAAGTACGTCTCCGCGGGCGGCCCCGACGGCGGCGACGGCGGCAACGGCGGCAACATCGTCCTCGTTGTCGACGACAACATGTCCACGCTGATGGACTTTCGCTACAAGCGCAAATACGTCGCCGACAACGGCATGGACGGTCAGGGCGCGCGCAAGTTCGGCAAGCAGGGCAAGGATCTCACGATCCGCGTGCCGCGCGGCACCGTCGTGCGCGACGCGGAATCGAACGAGATCATCAAGGATATGTCCGACTCCGAGCCGTTCATCCTCTGCCGCGGCGGCAAGGGCGGCTGGGGCAACGCCCACTTCGCAACGCCGACGCGTCAGGCGCCCCGTTTTGCCAAATCGGGCCTTGAGGGCGAGGAGCACGATGTCGTGCTCGAGCTGAAGCTGCTGGCCGACGTCGGCCTCATCGGCTTCCCGAATGTCGGCAAGTCGACGCTTCTTTCCGTTGTGTCGAAGGCGCGCCCCAAGATTGCAAACTACCACTTCACCACGCTCTACCCCAACCTCGGCGTCGTGTACGTCGACGAGGGCGTTTCGTTCGTTATGGCCGACATCCCCGGCATCATCGAGGGCGCAGCCGAGGGCGCGGGCCTTGGTCACGACTTCCTGCGCCATATCGATCGCTGCCGCCTGCTCGTTCATGTCGTCGACGTGTCGGGCAGCGAGGGCCGCGACCCGGTCGAGGACTTTGACGCCATCAACGCAGAGCTCTCGCAGTATTCCCCCGACCTTGCCACCCGCCCGCAGATCGTCGTCGCGAACAAGACCGACATCATGGAGGACGAAAGCCTGCTCGAAAAGCTGCGCGCGCATGTCGAGCCGCTCGGCTATCCCCTCTTCGCCCTGTCCGCCGCGTCGCACACCGGCACGCGCGAGCTCGTGCTCAAGATCGCCGAAAAGCTCTCCACACTCCCGCCCGTCACGGTCTATGAGCCCGAGTACGTTCCCAAGCCCGTGAAGATCGACGCGAGCGAGCCGCTCAAGATCACCGTCGAGGACAACACCTACATTGTCGAGGGCAAGTGGCTTGAACGCCTTATGAGCAACGTCAACTTCGGTGACTACGAGAGCCGGATGTTCTTTGATAAGATGCTGCGAGAAAACGGCGTTTTCCAGCAGCTTGAGGACCTTGGCATCAAGGACGGCGACATCGTCAGCATGTACGAGCTCGAATTCGAGTATCAGCACTAATTTCTTTCGGGAGATGATCTCATGTCCATCAGCCTGTGCGAGGACTGCGTTTATTACAGCTACGATGAAGAGTCCGACAGCTACTACTGTGACGAGCAACTCGATGAGGACGAGATGGCGTCGTTCCTGCGCGGCAAGCTGACCGCCTGTCCGTTCTATCATCCGGGCCAAAGCGATTACTACCTCGCGGGAAAGCAATAAAAATCGCAAAAAGGGAGCACGCTTGCGCGTGCTCCCTTTTTCTGTCAGTCTCGATCAAAGTGTGATGCGCATCTGGTGCCAGACAACGCCGCCGTGCACGGACTTGTCTGTCACGCCCTCGTCGACAAAGCAGAACTTCGCGTAGTAGTCGACGAGCCGCTGTTTGCAGGTCAGGACTGCACCCTTTCTCCCCTGCTTTCTCGCATCCTCAACGGCACGGTGGAGCAGTTCGCCCGCGTAGCCGTTTTTCCGGTACTCCGGCAAGGTGTTCAGACCGAAGAGCATCTGCCACGCGCCATTTTCGTCGTGCATGGATGCTTTCGCGTACATTTCGTCGGTCAGGTCTGGCTCGTCCGTCACAAAGCCGTCGAGAAACGCGATGAGCTTGTCGCCCTCGAACATCAGCCAGAAGTGGTCGCCGTAATATTTGATTCGCTCGGCGAATTCCTCTTTTGTCGCTGCCTCGGCCACGGGAAAGCACTCGGCTTCCACTGCCGCGACCGCGTCCAGATCGTTCATCGTCGCTGTTCTGATCTCCATGGTTCTGCCCTCTCTATTTAGTCCCACTTTTCACGGCTGAGCTCGCGCATGTAGCCAGCCGTAATGATACCGGTGGGCAGCGCGACGATGGCGATTCCCATGAACGACGACATCATGCTCACGATGCGGCCAATCTCGCTCGTCGGATAGATGTCGCCATAGCCGACGGTCGTCAGCGTAACGACCGCCCAGTAGATGGCGTCGAAAAACGTGTCAAAGCTGTCGGGCTCCACCTGAAACATGATGAGCGCCGACAGCGCGATATACCCGCACGCCAGCACACACACCGCCGCGATGCACACGAGCATGAAGCGGTCGTAAATGAGACTGTCGCGGTCGTCCTTGTCCGCGACCTCGATGACCTCGTAGATTTTTCTTCGCAAACTCATGCCGTCACTCCCTTGCGCCGGGCAGAAAGCGCTGCTCGACCTCTTCCGCGCTCATCTGCCCGCCGGAGAGCTCCGTGAGCGCGGCGGAAAAGTCCGCCGTCTTCTGCACGGGCAGAAGAAACGTGAGCGTCACGGCAGCGCCGTAATCGCTCGACTCGATTCTTCCCTCATGTCCCTCGATCAGCAGCTTTATGCGCTCGAACATCGGGTACGGGCATTCGAGCAGCAGCACGGAAAACAGCTGCATCCGCGCCTTGCCCGCATTGTCAAGTGCGTCCTTCGCCGCCTTGGCATAGGCGCGCGTCAACCCGCCCGCACCGAGCAGAATCCCGCCGAAGTAGCGCGTCACGATGCACACGACGTTTTCGACGTTTTCGCGTTGGAAGACGTTGAGCATCGGCTGCCCTGCCGTGCCCTGCGGCTCGCCGTCGTCGCCGTAGCGGACGGTGCCGTCGTGCAGGACGAAGCACCAGCAATTGTGGCGCGCGTCGTAGTATTTCTTCTTCATCTCGTCGATGCGCGCGCGGGCCTCCGCCTCGCTCTCCACAAGGAAAACGTGGCTGATGAAGCGCGAGCGCTTTTCTTCAAACTCGCTCTCCGCGCTCTCGTATGGGACAAGGTACTCTGTCATGGTTTCAATGTTCCTTTCAGCGGGTTTTCTCCCACTTTTCTTTCGTGAGAACGTAAAAAAGCGTCGGCCGCAGCGCATCGTCCACAAGCGCCGGCCTTTCACAGGTCAGCTGATAAGAAAAGCCACACTTTTCGATCACGCGCTTTGACTTCTCGTTGCCGGCATAGTGCGAACACCAGACCCGCTGTGCGTCTTTATCCTCAAAGCAGTACCTCAGCAGCTCTCGCACGGCTTCGGGGATAAGCCCCTGACCCCAGAGCGGGCGGCCGATCCAATAGCCGATTTCCGGCTCACTCCCGATTTCTGGCGCTTCCGTCGGAAACACGCCGATGGAGCCGACAGGCTCGTCTGGCCGTTCCTTCAAAATGACTGCAAACGTGTCCGGCTCCGAGAGGACGGTTCGGATGATCTCGCGGGAGTTCTCCACGCTCGTATGCGCCGGCCAGCCTGCGGCGGGGCCGACAAACGGATCCCTCGCGTATCGATAGCAGCTCTCCGCGTCGCTCTCGCACCACGGACGCAGGAGAAGGCGCGTCGTTTCAAACGTCATTCCTCCCAGTCCTCCTTCGGCTCGCGGTAGCCCTCGATATAGTCCTTGACCTGGCCGATGACGCGCGGCACGCAGGTGGCCACGATGTCGATGGTCTCGCCATATTCGACGGATTCGACCTTCGCCTCGCGGTAGAGCATATCGAGAAGCCCGCCCTTGTCATAGGGCAGGTGGATCGTCACGCGGCGCGTGCCCTTGTCGAGGAGCTTGTCGATGCGCGCAAGCAGCTCATCCACGCCCTCGCCGGTCTTGGCGCTGATGTTGACGCTGTCCTCCCCGTGCGGGCGGATATCGCCGAAGTAGAGGTCGGACTTGTTGTAAACGCGCAGGCAGGGAATTTGCTGCGCGCCGAGCTCTTCGATGAGCTCGTCCACGATCTGCGCCTGCTCGAGCCAGTGCGGGTCGGAAATGTCGATGACGTGCAGCAGAAGATCGGCGTATTCGAGTTCCTCGAGCGTTGCCTTGAACGCCTCGACCAGCTGGTGCGGCAGCTTGCGGATAAAGCCGACCGTGTCGGAGATCACGACATCCAGCGTGTCGGACACCGTGAGAAGGCGCGTCGTCGTATCCAGCGTGTCAAACAGGCGGTTATTCGCGGGAATGCCCGCGCCGGTCAGCGCGTTCAAAAGCGTCGACTTGCCCGCGTTCGTGTAGCCGACGATGGCGACGACGGGAATTTCATTCTTGCTGCGGCGGTCGCGCTGCGTGGCGCGCACGCGGCGCACCTCTTCAAGGTCCGCCTTCAGCTTGTCGATCTTTCTGTGGATGTGGCGGCGGTCGGTCTCAAGCTGCGTTTCGCCGGGGCCCTTCGAGCCGATGGGGCCCTTGCCCGACGTGCCCGCCTGACGCTCCAGATGCGTCCACATACCGATCAGGCGCGGCAGCAGGTATTGATACTGCGCAAGCTCGACCTGAAGCCGGCCCTCTTTTGTCTTCGCCCGCTGGGCGAAGATATCGAGAATGAGGCCGCTGCGGTCGAGCACCTGCACGCCGAATTCCTCGCACAGAACGCGCATCTGCGAGGGCGAGAGGTCATTGTCGAAGATGACCATTGTCGCCTCCTGCGACTTTACCAGCTCGCGGATCTCGTCCACCTTGCCCTCGCCGATGAATGTGTGCGGGTTCGGCGACGGCAGCGTTTGTAAAACCACGCCGACGCTGACGCCGCCCGCCGTTTCGACGAGCGCACCGAGCTCTTCAAGGCTCTCCTCGTCGGCATTCTCTTTTCGATCGAGCCGCGGCGACGAAAGGCCGACTAAAATCGCCCTGTCGCGCGGCGCGTTGTTCTCTTTCAATTCTTCCATAGATTCTCCTTATCGCGCCGAAATCGGCGCTGTACAAATCATTTTTATTATAGTGTATTTTCCGCCAAAAGAAAAGGCAAAAACGCTTTTCATTGACATTTCCGCCCCTCTCATGTGAAAATAGGGTGGACGCAACCTCAGGTTGACAAAAAGAAACGCCCGGTTGGTGGTGTTTTCTCCCGTTTTCCTGCTATGCTTTTCCTGCAAAGGCGCAGTGCACGGCGTCGAACGCAGCAACATTTCCCCAAGGAGGAACCTTTCATGGAACTATATGAAAAGCTCTACGAACTGCGCCGCGCGAGCGGTATGTCGCAGGAGGAGCTGGCGGAGAAGCTCGGCGTTTCGCGCCAAGCCGTCTCCAAATGGGAGAGCGGCGCCACGCAGCCGGAGCTTAGCAAGCTCATCGAACTCTCTAAGCTCTACTCCGTTTCCGTCGACGAGCTGCTCAGTCTGGAGCATGCCAAACCCGAGCAGGATGCCGCCGAATCGCCGGTTCAAAGCAACGCCGAAAAAGCTCCCGCGGAAAAGCTGAGCTTCCGCGATTTCTGTATACAGCACAAGAAGATCATCGGCGGTGCGGCCGTGGCGCTCGCCGCGCTCATCGCCGTCGGCGTGCATTACAACAACCGCATCAACACGCTCAGCATGCAAGTAAATGACCTTCGCAGCCAGCTCTACAACGTGCAGAGCAATCTCTCCAGCCAGATCGACGGCATCAGCAATAACGTCTCGGACATTTTGACGCGCGAGTCGAGCCTGCTCTCGCAGTTCAGCTATGAGGTCACAAAGGTCGATCTTAAAAAGCAGGAGTGCACGCTCGCCTTCTCTCTGTTGCCGAAGACGATCGGCGAAAATACGGCTGTCTCTCTCCTTGTGACTGACCGCAGCAGCTCATCCTACACGAGCGACAGTCCGCCGACCCGCACCGCCGATCTTAAACAGGACAGCTTCGGCTATCTGCACGGCGAAGTGACCGTACCGCTGAGCGATGAGCTCAGCGTCAGTGTCAATTTCAAGACCCACGGCGAAACACAGTCAGAAGAGCTTGATACGATCTACAACCTTAAAACTCAGAATTCCCCTGTCCTCTACAGTTTTAATCCACCATTTTCCTATATGCGCCGAGACTCCGGTTCGCCGCTCACCTATCAACTTTCCTTTGAAAAGGGTGTGGATTACCGATTCGGCAGCTTTACCCTTGGCGTCTACGACGACCGCGACATCCGCACCATGCGGCTTGAATACACGCGCAACGGCAAGCTAATCTCAACTGTACCTCTCGAAGCTGTTCCTGTTTCATCTGTGGAAGAGGCCTACCCTGTCAACGACCTCAGTGATACCGCTGAGGCAACTGCAGCACGAGACCTTGGTACCTCGTACTTCATCCGCTATCCCATTGATGAGAATGCGCTTGACCTCTGCATCAGAATCACCGACTCTCCACTCATCTGCGAGATGATCGTCGAACTGTCCGACGGTGCCGTTCTGCGCGTCCGTCTTCTTCAGGTGCACACCATTGCAGGCGGCAGCGACTATTATGAGGAGACAAATTATCTTGATCAGGCCCTTGAGCCGCTCCCCTTCATCGTCGAATATCCCGACGGGCAAAACTGAGCGTTCCAAAAAAGCAGAAAAAAGCAGCTCTGCCGTAGCAGAGCTGCTTTTGTGATTGAATTAGTTCAGGCCGAACTTCTTGTTGAACTTGGCAACGCGGCCGCCGGTATCGACCAGCTTCTGCTTACCAGTGAAGAAGGGGTGACACTTAGAGCACACTTCCACCTTGATATTCTGCTTGGTGGAACCTGTCTCAATCACATTACCGCAGGCGCAAGTAATAGTAGTCTGCTGATAATTGGGATGGATTCCTTCCTTCATTGCTCGTGTTCACCTCTTTCTGATCCAAATGTACTTTTCTAAAAAAGCCATATAGGATATTACCACGCTTTGTGTCAAATTGCAAGAGAAATTTTTGATCCTCTCCGTGCTTTTCTCTTCCTTAGCACTTTTCCCTAATTTCATCGTCAATTTTTCAACGCTCGCTATGCAATTTCTCTTTACTTCTGCCGTTTTCAGTCGTATAATGGCACTTACGCGCCTTGCGCACGGATGATTGGAAGTAAAGGAACATCAGAATTATGTCGAAAAAACATTTCCTGCGGGGACTGCGCGACGGCATCCCCATTGGGCTTGGTTATTTTGCTGTCAGCTTCGGCATCGGCATCAGCGCGCACAACGCGCACCTGAGCATTTTTCAGGGTTTTTTGCTGAGCTTTTTGAACAACGCCTCGTCGGGTGAATACGGCGGCATCACCATCATCGCCGCCGACTCCGGCCTCTGGGCCATGGCGCTGATGATGCTGGTCGTCAACGCGCGCTATCTGCTGATGAGCTGTGCGCTCAGCCAGCGTCTCTCGCCCGATACGCCGCTTCCCTGGCGGCTCCTCATCGCCTATGACCTGACGGATGAGATCTTCGGCCTCGCCATCGCGCAGCCTGGGTATCTTGAGGTGTGGTATTACTTCGGCACCATGTGCGCGGCCATGCCGGGCTGGAGCATCGGCACCGTGCTCGGCGTGCTGATGGGGAATCTTATGCCCGTCTGGGCCGTCAGCGGTTGCTCCGTGATGCTGTTCGGCATGTTTCTCGCCATCATCATCCCCGTCGGCAAGCAGAACCGCATCGTGCTCGGCTGCATCGGCGTGAGCTTTCTCTGCTCGCTTCTTGCAAGCGTTTTGCCGTTCACGCGCGAGCTGTCCGAGGGCATGCGCATCCTGGTCTTGACCATCGTGATCTCTGCTGCCGCCGCCATTCTGTTCCCGCACAAGGAGGATGATCTCGTCGCATGAAAACGTATTTATATCTTTTCGTCATGGCGGCCACGACCTATCTCATCCGCGTCCTGCCGCTCACGCTGATCCGCAAGCCGATCCAGAATCCCTTCCTGCGCTCGTTTCTCTTCTACGTGCCCTACGTCACGCTCGCGGTGATGACGTTCCCCGCCATCATGAACGCCACGCAGTCGCCCATCGCGGGCGCGGCGGCCATGGTCATCGGCATCGTCGCCGCCTGGTGCGGACTGGGACTTCTCCCCGTCTCGCTCGTCTGCTGCGCGACAGTGCTGATCTTAGAGCATTTTATCGTGTGAGCAAATCTTGTAAAACACCCTCCGCGGATTTCCCGCGGAGGGTGTTTTTATGTATTCACAGCACCTTTTCTTCGCCGACCGAGAAGAAATACAGCACCTTTTCCCTGACCTTTTTGCCCATCACGCGCATAAGGGCCATGGAGTATGTCTCGAGCTGAGGGCGGTAGTGCTCAGCTCGTTCTTCGATCTGTGTTCTTCCGATGCGGTCAGTCTTGAAGTCCACGACCACAAGCTCGCCGTCCTCTTCAAAAAAGCAGTCTACCACGCCCTGCAGCAGCACCGCGTCGTCGGCGTCCAGCGTGGCAAAGTCCCGCACCGGCCGCAGCAGCGAGAAGCGGTACTCGCGCCGCACCGTCTGCGCATTCTTGCGAATGCGCGCGGCAAGATCACTTCGCAAAAATCGGACGATCGCGCGCACATCGACGGCGCTTGCCTGCTCGTCGGTCAGCTTGCGCTGCGCTCTGAGCTTTTCGACCTGCTCACGCACGCTCTGCTCGCTTGCTTCGCAGGAAAAGTCAAGGTCCTGCATCACAAGGTGCAGCGCCGTGCCCCGCTCCGCACCCGTGAGCGTCGTTTCGCCCGCAAGGAATTTTGGTTTATATAGGCTGCGCAGCCGCGGTGGGAGCGTTGTATTTTCGGATATCTCCTCGTCCAGCGCGCGGCCCTTGAGCTGCGTGGCCGTCAGCTTGGCGGGAAAGGCCGTCTGCCCCGCGTAGGGGTAGCGGTACGACAGCGCAGCAAAATCCACCGGCAGCTCCTCCTTCGGCGGCGCGGCATCCACTGGCGCGTCATCGGGCCGCTGCTGCGGCGTCACAAAGCTCAAACCGTCGTGCACACGCACCGTCCACGGCGTTTCGTCAGCATAGAAGCTCCCCTCGCCATTCTGCCCCGCAAGCTCGCGCAGGGACGCCGCTTCGCTGCGCTGCAAAAGCGGCAGCATGATCCAGTCGCCCATGCACTTGCCGCTGTCCACAGCCTCGGGCAGCACAGGACAATCGCTCAGCGCCAGAAGGTCGGCGACGCGGCTTTTCGCGTTTGCCTGCGTGTGCACCATGACGAGCTTTTCCTTCGCGCGCGTCATCGCAACGTACAGCACACGCAGCTCCTCGGCCTTCGCCTCGCGCCGCAGCGTGCGCTCGAGCGCCTGCCGTGCGACCGTCGGGTACTGGATGTGCCTTTGCGTGTCCACGCACACCGGCCCCAGCCCGAGCTGCGGGTGCACGAGCACCGAACTCAAAAAGTCCATATTGCTGAAGCGACGCGCGAGGTCCGAGAGGATCACGACCGGAAATTCGAGGCCCTTCGACTTGTGGATCGACATGATGCGAACGCCCGTAGAGGCGTGCGCGGTCTGCATCGAACCCGCCTCGCCTTCGGCAAGCTGCTCGCGCAGCGTGCGCACAAAGTCGAAAAGGCCTTGCCGCCCCGAGCGCGCGTAGTCCTCGCTGAGCTCCAAAAACGCGAGCAGATTTTCCTTGCGCTCCGCCCCGCGGCGCATCGCGCCGAAGATGCCGAGCACATTGCACCGGCGGTAAATTTCACTCAGCAGCTCGCGCACGCTCAGGTGCGCCGCGCTATTGCGCAAAGCGTCCAGCGTACTGAGGAATTCTACGCTGTGGATGTCCTCACTCAAAAGCAGCGCATCGTAGAAGTCACCCGTGCGCTGCCGCGCGCGGATCGCCGCGAGCTCATCGGGTGCAAAGCCGAAGAGCGGAGAGCGCAGCACGGCAATGAGCGGCACGTCCTGCCGCGGATTGTCGATGACCTGCAAGAGCGCGAACAGCACTGCGATCTCCATCGAGGCAAAAAAGTCCTCGCCCGCGTCAGCGGCGCAGTGGAGGCCGCGCGCCTCCAGCGCGCGGCGATAGTCCAAAAGGCGCGTGCTCGGCGAGCGCATCAATATGACGATGTCCTCCTCGCACACGGGCCGCAGCTCTTTTGTTTTGTCATCCTGTATAGGAAATTCACTTGTCAGCATATTGCTGATATAGTCCGCGACGAACGCGGCCTCAGCCTCGCTCGCGCGCACGCGCTGCTCGCCCGTCTGCGTCGGCAGATCGAGCAGATGGAACTCCGCGCCGCACGCGCTCGATTCGACATAATTCGCGCCGAGGCGCAGCATTTCATCCGCGCCGTAGTCGAGCTCACCCATTTCCTCGGAAAGAATATTGCAGAAGATAAAATTCGTCGCATCCAGCACTTCTTTGCGCGAACGGAAGTTGCGCGAGAGCAGCAGCTTCGCGCTGTCGTGCTCCTCTGCGTCCTCAAGCGGCGGCCAGGTGTTATAATGCTGCAAAAAAATACGCGGGTCGGCTAGGCGGAAGCGATAGATGCTCTGCTTGACATCGCCAACAGTGAAAAGGTTTTCTCCTTTACAAGAAATTGCGTCAAAAATGCGGTTCTGCACCTCGTTGGTGTCCTGATACTCGTCCACCATGATCTCGCGGTAGCGCGCGCTGACGATGCGCGCAAGCTCTGTCGGCGCGCCGTCCTCTCCAATGAGAAGGCGGATGGCCTCGTGCTCCTGATCGGAGAAGTCAGCAGAATTCCGCCGCCGTTTTTCCTCGTTGTACCGGCGGGAAAAGTCCGCCGTCAGGTCGATGAGCGCGAGCATTGCGCTCGCCATCGTGCGCAGGTCCTCCACCGCCTCGTCGGACGAGGCGGAAAAAATCTCGGCAAAGCCCTTGACGGTCTCCTTGCAGTTGTCCCACAGGCTTTTCATGCGCGCTTTCATCTCGCCGCCGTCGCTGTCCTTCACCGCGGCGAGGCGCGGAAACGCGATGGTCACGCCGCGCGCGGCGTCCCAGCCCTCTGCGGTCTTCCCCTCCAGCGCTTCAAGCTGGTAGGACGCGTCGAGGAACGCGGGCGCATACTTCTGGTTCAGCGCGTCATTCGCGCACATCTCCTGCGCCGCGCGCTGCAAAAGGTTTTTGCAGTGGCGCGCCTTGCGCCGCACCTCATTGAGCAGAATTTTTCCATAGGGCGTGTCCTCGATCTTATCCGGCACGGCGCGCCAAAACGCGCGCTGCGCCTCGAGCCATTTGTCCTCATACGGCTGCGCCTGCAATTTTGCGTGCAGCTCGAGCACTAAGTCCTCAAGCGCGCTGTCGTCGCGCCCCGCGCCGAGCGTGTCGGCGAGCAGTGTGCCTCCGGGCGTCAGACAGTCGTAAAAATCGTCCAGCGTGCGCGCGAGCACGCGCTCGCGCAGCACCTGCGCCTCGTTCTCGTCCAGCACGCGGAAATCGGGCCGCAGCGCGTGCCCGCGCGCGTCCTCGCCGAGCAGATGGCAGTTTTCGCGCAAAAGCGCGGTGCAGAACGCGTCCACCGTCTTGATGTCCGCACGGTAGACGCGCAGCATCTGCTGCCTCAGGTGGTAGTTGCCGGGGTCGCGCTCCATGCGCTCGGTGAGCGCCTTCGCGATCTTGCCGCGCAGCTCGCTCGCCGCGGCGCGCGTGTAGGTAATGATGAGGAAATCGTCGAGATCCGCCCCTTCGCGCTCCACGTAGGAAAAAAGCCTCTCGACGAGCACCTTCGTCTTGCCAGATCCAGCCGCCGCGGAGACGAGCAGACTGCGCTCGCGGCTGTCCACCGCCGCTTGCTGTTCGTTTGTCAGCTTTTCAGCCATTTTCGCGCGCCCCCTCTCCGTTCACCTCGTCGATGTACTGCCAGAATTCGTCGTTTTTCGTCGCTTTGATGTATTCCATACGGTCACTGCCGCAGCCGTTTTCAAAGTGGCACGCGCTCGCGAACTCGCAGTATGTGCAGGCCGACTGCTGCGGCGTGCGCGCGTAGGGGTCGGCGTCGATGTTGCCCGCGAAGACCTCCTGCGTGATTTCATGTAAAATATGGTCGACGTATTTCGAGAGCTTTCCGAGCTGCTCGGCAGAAGCAAGGCTTCCCGTCACCGCGCCGTCCCTTTTCACCGCGATGGGCAGGTAGCACGGCGATTCGAGCGCGCTGTGCTCCATCGCCTGCAGAACCGCCGGGTCCTCGAGCACCATGCCGCTGCGGCGCAGCTCCTTTTTGAGTGCTTTTTCAATCTTTTCGGGCTCCGTGTCGCGCGCGCAGCGCAGCATCGGCTCGCGCGCGGGCGTATAGAGAACTCCCGCGGGAACGATCTCGTGTCCGCCGAAAAGCATCTGTCCCTCTTCTTTAAGCGTAAAGAGGTAGAGCAGCATTTGGAGCCCCAGCCCGTAGCGCAGCTCGGCGAGGTCGAAGCTCTTCTTGCCCGTCTTGTAGTCCACGACGCGCAAATATAGCTTGCCGTCGTGCAGCCAGCCGTCCACACGGTCGACCTTGCCGACAACGCGCGCCGTGCCGTTTTCCTCGCGGATCGTGATGGCGGGCAGCTGCCCGTCCGCACCAAATTCCAGCTCAAATGCCAGCGGCTCAAAGTCGGAGCTTTGCAGCTCCTCGCTCACCTCGTCCATGATGCGCTCGACCGTCGCACACAGGCGGTTGAACAGATAACGGAAGCGCGCGCTTTTTTCGCACAAGTCCGGCAGCACGCGGTCGATGTATTCCTCGATCGACGCGCGCACGAGCGCGTGCAGCTTGTCCTTCGATAGCGTATGCAGTCCGCCGCACTCCTTCGCCTGCCGCAGCGTATGCTCCATCACATCGTGCACGAACGTGCCGATCTGCGGCGCGTCAAAGCCCGCGCCCGTGCGCTCCCTGGCTTTCAGGCCGTAGCGCATGAAATAGGCAAAGTGACATGAGCGCGCCATGTCCATGCGCGAGGCGGACAGTGTCACCGCGCCGCCGTAGAGCGCGTGCACCGCGTCGCGCGACAGATGCCCGCGCGTATAGCGCGAAGCGTCCTTCATCGCGGCAAGCGCACGCTCCGCGTCGCCCTGTCCTTCAAAATACTGCCACAGCGCGCCGCCGATATGCTCGCCCGCATACTCGAGCGCCGTCGACTTTACTGACAGGCGATATTCCTTGTCAGTGCTCTCTGTTTCGACGCTGATCGACGGCAGCAGACGCGCGATGCGCCCGATGACGAACGATGGCCGCTTCTCCGCGCCCTTTCCGTCCGAAACGGGATAGGACACCGTCAGCTTTTCCGTCGGCTGGGCCAGCGCGGCGTAAAGATTCTGAATTTCCAGATGAAACTGCTCCATCCCGTGCGGCGCGAGGAAGATTTGCTGCCTCTCGAGCGCCTCGCGGTCCTCGTCGCGCAGCACGCCGCCGCGGTTCTCCGCCGCAGGCAGCACGCCGTCGTTCGCGCCGAGCAGGAACAGCGCGCGCACCGTGTGGCGGTCGTTTCGCGTCATTTCGCACAGGTTCACCGCGTCGAGCGTCACGGGGATCGTGCCCACGCTGTACTGCGTCAGCACAAGGCGCATCAGACTCGCAAACTCCTCGGCGTCGAGGATCGCGTCGCCCAGGATTTCCACAAACTGGTCGAGCACGCTGCAAAGAATGCCCCACAGCTGCGCCGTTTCCTCGGCGCGCTGGGCCTCGCCCGCGGCGAAAAGCTGCTCGGTCTGCGTCTGCAAGACCTCCGGCAGTTTGATCTCCTCCAAATAGCCGTACAGCGCGCGCACCTTCTGCTCGGCCTCGCCGCTGCCGCCCACGCCTTTTTTCAGGCGCGCAAACGGCCCCTGCACACGCTCGCGCAGTGCGTTGACCGTCTTGAGCCGCGCCCTTGCCTCGTCCGTCCATTCTTCGCCGTAGCCGTCGGGATGCGCCGGCCAGGGCGTCTCGCGCGTCCACATCGCGCCGCGGATCTCCCACTTGAGCGCATAATTTTCCAGAATGTCGCATTCCGCCATGCTGAGGCCGGCGAGGCCGGTCTTGAGGCAGCGAAACACATCCTCGTACTCAAAGCCTCCGCTCGCGGCGTCGAGCGCGCCGAGCAGCAGCGTCAGCACGGGACTTTTCAAAATATCGCTGCGGTGGGCATAATAAAGCGGAATACCGTAGCGGGCAAACACGTTTTCGATTGCGCCCGCGTAGGAGTCGAGATCGCGCGCCGTGACGGTGATCTCGCGGTAGCGGTAGCCCTGCTCGCGCACGAGCTGTAAAACCTGCGACGCGACCCACTCGCACTCGCTGTACGCGCTGCCCGCCTCATAGAGCGCGACGGTGTCGGTCGGCTGGGTAAATTCGTCCGCCGCGCCGAAAAAGCAGCGCTCGATATGGTCGAGCGCGCCGCGCACCTCGCCCTGCGGAAGAATTTTCTCCTCGCATGCGACGCCGGCATCGCGCGCGAGCGCGTACAGCCGCTCGCGCACACGCAGGCTCTCGGAAAAGAGCTCGCGGTCCTGCGTGTCGCCAAGGAGCGTGACGGTCACGCTCTTCGCGCGCCGCAGCAGGATACGCAGAATGCGCAGCTCACGCCCCGTAAAATACGAAAAACCGTCGAGGAAAATGTCTTTATTGTCAATATATCCCGACGCTTCGAGGTTTTCCTCCAGCTTTTCAAGCACATCGCGCGCGTCGTGCCCCGGTGCGTGGAGCTTGCTGAGGTAAATGCCATAGATGAGAGAAAGGTCGCGCAGCTTGTCGCCGCTCTCGCCTTCGATCTGCGCTACGCTCTCGGATAGCTGCTCGGGCGATACGGCGTAGGCCTGCAATTCCTCCATCACGGCGAGCAGGCTCTCCAAAAATGCCGCGCGCTGCGACGGGCGCTTGTAGACCTTGAGCACCGGCGCAAGCTCCGTGAGCGTACGCTGGAGCGTCAGGAGCTTTCCGCCCGAATCGAGCGTCACGTCCGCGCTGCCGCCGCAGATGCTCAGCACGCGCGAGGCGAGCAGCTTGAACGTCAAGGCCTCGGCATGGCGCGACGCGGTGTCGCCGCAAACACGGCACAGGTCCATCTCCGCCACATGCGAGGCGTGCTCCGGCACGAGCAGGATTTGCTGCGACGAGTCCCCCAGTGCGGCGATCCTTTGCAGCACGCGCTCGGATTTGCCCGTGCGCGCGCGTCCCATCAGTATGTGCAGCAAGCGTCCTTCCCCCTTTTTCTCTCTTAAAGTTATCAATATTTTATCCTAATTTTATCATAGTTTTCTTTTTCGGGCAACGCAGAAAACGCCGTACGCATATTTTCGCCCATCACGGGAAGACTACCGAAGACCAAACCATCTTTTTAAGGAGGGAACTTCATGGTCATCGACAAGATCGCGCTGACACTTGCTATCATCGGCGCGCTCAACTGGGGCAGCGTGGGCCTTTTCGGCTTTGACTGCGTTGCCTTTCTCTTCGGCGGACAGATTGGCATGCTCAGCCGCGTGATCTACACGCTCGTCGGCCTTGCCGGCATCTGGTGCATCACGATGCTGTTCCGCGAGAAAGAGCCGATGGAAAGCGGCGGCCAGGCGTAAAAAATAAAAGGAGAGGGGCTTGCCCTCTCCTTTTATTTTTGCGTTAAAAATTTTCTTTACCGCTCCCCAGTCGCTTCCGCACCTTCCAGCTCGCGCATTGAGCGGCGGAACTGGCGATAGAATGTGAAGCTCGTCAGCGCCACCGCGCCGAAGTCCGCCACGGGCTCGGCCAGGAACACCGCGAACGCCTTGTCCACGAAAAAGTGCGGCAGAATATAGATGAGCGGGATGAGCAGGATGATCTTGCGCCACACGGCGAGGAAGAGCGACGTCTTCGCGTTGCCGAGCGCCACAAACGTCTGCTGGCAGGCGATCTGGATGCCGAAAATACCGCTGCACCCCATGTAGATGCGCACGGCCCACGCCGCATATTCGACCAGCGCGGGGTCATTATTGAAAATCAGGATGAACGCGCGCGGGAAGAGCTCGACCAGAAGCCAGATGGCCATTGAATAAGTAAAGCACGCGCGCAGCAGGCAGAAGTAGGCGTCGCGCACGCGCTGGGCGTTCTTTGCGCCGAAGTTGTAGCTCACGATGGGCTGTGCGCCCTGTGTCAAGCCCTGAAGCGGCATGTTCGAAAACTGCATGATGCTCGTCAGCACTGTCATCGTGCCGACAGCCATGTCGCCGCCGTAGCGCAGGAGAGATGAGTTGAAGCAGATGGCGATGAGGCTCTCCGTCGACTGCATCACAAACGGGGAAAGTCCCAGCGCGATACTCGGCAACACAATCTTCGCGTCCACGTGCAGGTTCTCGCGCTTTAAGTACCAGCGCGTCTTCTTTCCCGTGAGGAACGTCATCACCCACACGGCCGACACTGCCTGCGAGATCACCGTCGCCAGCGCCGCGCCGCGCACGCCGAGACCGAGCACGAAGATGAACAGCGGGTCGAGAGCCGTATTTAAGAGCGCGCCGATGAGCACCGTCTTCATGCTCACGGTGGCGAAGCCCTGTGCCGTGATGTAGGCGTTCATGCCAAGTGTCAGCTGCACGAAGATCGTGCCGAGGGCGTAGATGCGCATATAGTCGAGCGCGTAACCGATGGTGTTCTCGCTCGCGCCGAACATCAGTAAAAGCGGCTCGGCAAAGGACTCGAACAGCACCGTCAGCACCAGCGCCGTGATCACAAGCATCGTCAGACAGTTTCCCATGATGCGCTCGGATTTTTCGCTCTCGCCTGAGCCCTCGGCGATCGAGGCGCGCGGCGCGCCGCCGATGGCCATGAGCGACGCGAACGCCGAAATAACCATGATGATCGGCAGGCATACGCCAACGCCCGTCAGCGCGAGTTTTCCGACGGTCTCGGCGGGCTGCATGTGGCCGATGAACACGCGGTCGACCAGATTGTAGAGCATGTTGACGATCTGCGAGGTGATCGTCGGCACGGAGAGCGAAAAGAGCAGCTTTTTGACGTCCCCGTGTTCCAGATCTGCGCGCTTATCCAAAATCATCACCTGAATCTTTCGTATTTTTCCGCATAGTTTGTTAGAATATCATGCCGCGGGGCGTTCGTCAAGCAAGCGGGCCGCGAAGCGCTCTATCATGGCATTTCCATAAAGCGCTTTTGGACATTTTTTCACTTTCTCCATTGCTTTTTCCGCGTGGGCTATTGTATAATTTGTTTTACAATCGCACCAGCGGAGCACCCCGCGTTCCGCTTATCAAACAAATAACGGAGGAATCACCATGAACGAAAAGTTTTCCAAACTTGGCTTTTATCCTTCCGACATTCTGCTGCCCAAGAAGGATGTCGATATGAGCAAGTGGGCGGTCGTCGCATGCGACCAGTTCACCTCTGAGCCCGAGTACTGGGAGCGCGTGGAGAAGACCGTCGGCGACGCGCCTTCCACCCTGCGCCTCATCCTGCCTGAGGCCAACCTGAAGGCCCCCAACGTCGACGAGTTCATCGCCGACATCAACGCCTCGATGAGCAAGTACCTCGAAGAGGGCATCTTCGAGACGCTCAAGGACTCCCTCATCTACATCGAGCGCGGCCAGAGCGACGGTAAGATCCGTCACGGCCTCATTGGTATGGTCGACCTCGACCAGTACGACTTCACCCCCGGCTCCGGCGCGCTGATCCGCGCGACTGAGGGCACCGTGCTCGACCGTATCCCCCCGCGCGCCCGCGTGCGCCGCAACGCCCCCATCGAGCTGCCCCACGTCATGCTGCTCATTGACGACCCCGAGAAGACCGTCATTGAGCCCCTGACCGCCGCGGCCGACAAGATGGAGAGCGTCTATGACTTCGACCTGATGGAAAACGGCGGCCATATCAAGGGCTACAAGCTCTCCGCTGCGCAGATCGACGCAGTCGCCGACGCGCTGACCGGCCTCACCTCCGACGAGGCGATGAAGAGCAAGTACGGCGTCTCCGGCGTCGCGCCCCTGCTGTTCGCCGTCGGCGACGGCAACCACTCCCTCGCCACCGCCAAGGCCTGCTATGAAGAGCAGAAGAAGGGCAAGACTCCCGAGGAATACCTCGCGCTGCCCTCCCGCTACGCACTTGTCGAGGTCGTGAACAACCACGACGATGCGCTCCAGTTCGAGCCCATCCACCGCGTGCTCTTCGGCGTCGACCATGAGAAGTTCATGGAAGAGTTCAAGAAGTTCTACCCCAACGCCCACGAGGGCAAGGGCGAGGGCCACGTCATCGAGGTCTGCTGGAACGGCCACGACGATTTCGTCACCGTCCCCGACCCGAAGGTCCAGCTGGCCGTTGGCACGCTGCAGACCTTCATCGACGAGTACCTCAAGCAGTTCGGCGGTGAGGTCGACTACATCCACGGCGATGAGGTCACCCGCGAGCTCGGCTCCAAGGAGGGCAACATGGGCTTCCTGCTTCCCGCGATGGGCAAGGAGCAGCTCTTCAAGACCGTCATGGCCGACGGCGTTCTGCCGCGCAAGACCTTCTCCATGGGTCACGCGCAGGACAAGCGCTACTACGTCGAGGCACGCAAGATCCGCTAACCTAATGTAACCATTGCAGAAAAGCGCCGCCTTGCGGCGCTTTTCTCATCAGGAGGATTCTCTATGGATTTGAAAACAGCCAGGATCTGGCAGGACGTATTGCTCTGGGGCGGCGCAGTGGTCTCCTTCGTCGGCGCATGGGGCTTTCAAAACACCGTCACCGCGCTCGTCGGTCTCATGATGATGGGCGCTTCGCTCATCGTCTGGGGGCGCTTTTACCGCTGCCCCAAGTGCGGCGAGCACCTCGGCCGCGGCAATCCCAAGCGCTGCCCGAAATGCGGCGCGTGGATCGCCGACGAGCCGGAGCCCGAGGAGAAGAAAAAGATCCAGCACAAGAAAAAGAAGCACTGAGCGCACAAGGAGACCGCGATGAACGACAACAAACCTTTCATCCACTTTCGCAGCGTCCCGAAAATACAGACCGCGCTGATCCTCAGCGGTGCGCTTGTCGGCTTTTTCGGCGCGCAGGGCGGCAGCAAGGCGCTGACGGCGCTCGGCATCGTGCTCATCCTCGCCTCCGGCGTGATCTGGTCGCTCTACTATCGCTGCCCGCACTGCGGCGGGCAGCTCGGGCGCGACCGTTACCTCAAATACTGCCCCCACTGCGGAAGATCGCTCGACGCGCCGGCGGAAAGGCCCGTGCGCACGCTGAGCGTCCCCGCCTACGCCAAGCTCAACCTGACGCTTGATATTTTGGGTAAGCGGCCGGACGGTTATCACGAGATGAAAATGGTCATGCAGACCATTTCGCTCCACGATGACGTGACCGTCACGCTCACGGACGGCAAGGGCATCACCTGCCGCGTCGACGGCGCGGCGCTTCCCTGCGATGAGCGCAACCTCGCTGTCAAGGCGGCGAGAGCCTTCTGCGAGGCGATGGACTACGGCGGCGGCATCGACGTCGCGCTTATAAAGCGCATTCCGTCCGAGGCCGGCATGGCCGGCGGCAGCGCAGATGCCGCGGCGGTGCTGCGCGCGCTGCGCGAGCTCGTCTCCCCCACCCTCACGGACGAGCGGCTCGAGCAGATCAGCGCAAGCGTCGGCAGTGATGTTCCCTTCTGCATCCGCGGCGGCACGCAGCTGGCCGAGGGCCGCGGCGAAAAGCTGACCGTCCTCAAGCCCGCACCGCGCTTCTTCGTCGCCGCCTGCAAGCCGGACTTCCCGATCTCCACACCCGCGCTCTTCGCGCGCGTAGACGGCGTGACGATCACCGACCGTCCTGATACGGACGCGATGCTCGCCGCCATCGAGCACGGCGACGCGGACACGCTGTGTGCAAACGTGCGCAACGTCTTTGAGCAGGCGCTCGACGGCGAGCAGCGTGAGCGCATTGAGACCATCAAGCGCGATCTTCTCGCCTACGGCGCGAAGACGTCGGCGATGACCGGCTCGGGCAGCGTGGTGTTCGGCCTCTTCTCTGACAAAGCGGCTTGCCGCAGAGCGTGCGAGGCACTGCAAGGCGAGTGCGTCAAAACTTTCTGCGCCGAATTTGTTTGAAAACTCAGAAAACCGTCCATACTCGAAGCAAATTCTTTGAGATGGGCGGTTTTCGATGAAATGGACGAAATGGGAGCTTTCCCTTGCCGTTGGCCTCGCGGTCATGCTGCTTTTCTGCGCCGCGCGCGGCACTAATACCCTCCAGTGGTGGAGCGCAGCGTTCTCCCCGCTGTGCGACGGCATCCTGGCGCAGAGCGCCGCAAGCGGTGATGTCGTAGTGAAGTCGAAGCTTGCAGAGCTGCTGGCTCTGCTGATGGGTGGAAAATGACATGCTCTGCCTGCCATTTGAGCGAGAAAAAGGGAGTCGGCACTTTTTACGCCGGCTCCCCTTTTCATTATCCCTCGCACAGGATGTCGATCAGCTCATCCTTCTGCAAGCCCGCGAAGTAGCGCGAAACGTCCACATCGCCGAGTGCCTTTTCATAGCCCGCGCGGTACGGCGTGCAGCCAACAAAGTGCGCCGCCAGCTCGTCCGGTTCCGAGGCGCTGAAGAAGTCGCCCTTGAATGTCAGGGCCGCGATCTTTCCGTGCTCCACGGTGATGTAGGCCTCGATCAGGCCGCAGCCGTCCACGCGGCGGCGGCGCAGCATCGTGCACGCCGGAGAGAAACCGTAGTTCCAATCCCATGTGGCGTAACGCTCCGCGCGCAGCTTTTCCACCGCCGCAAGGTCATCCTGCGTCAGCGGGTAGGCCTCGCCCGGATTCTCCTTCAGGATATTTTCCAGCAGGATGCGGCGGAATTCCGGCAGCGTGACCTTTTCCGGCAGATGCTCGGCAACGTTCGTCACGCGGCTGCGCACCGAGCGGATGCCCTTGGTCTGGATCTTTGTCGGGTCGACGCGCAGCGCCTCGCTGACGACAGAGAGGTCCGAATCGAACATGATCGTGCCGTGGTGCATCACGCGTCCCTGGCGGATGTACTGCGAGTTGCCGGAAAACTTCTTCCCGTCGATCGTGATGTCGTTGCGGCCGTTGACCTCCGCCTTCACGCCGAGCGTCGCCAGCGTGCGCACGACCGGTTCGCAGAAGAGCTTGAGGTCCAGCGCATTGCTCTCGCCGACATCTGTAATGAACGTGAAGTTCAGGTTGCCCATGTCGTGATAGACCGCGCCGCCGCCGGAAAGTCTGCGCACCACGCGAATGCCGCGCTCGCGCACGGCCTCTTCATTGATCTCAGCGATCGTGTTCTGATACTTTCCGACAATGATCGCGTTATCATTCTGCCAGAGCATGAAATACATGCGGTCGCGCGGGAGGCAGTCGAACACGTACTGCTCCATCGCCAGATTGTAGCTTGGATCGGTCGTCATCAGGTCCAGATATGATAGCTTCATGGTCGTGGTCTCCTTCTATCAGGGTCGTTGATTTTCAAGCCTTTTTCAGGGCTGTTATCCTTGTCTTTTCAGCTGCGCGCTCAGCCGCCGCGCCATCAAGCGGTGTCCCTCCGGCGTCGGGTGCAGACCGTCAAGCAGCAGCTCCGAGCGGGTCGATCCGTCTGGCGACAGAAAATCCGCGCAGAAGTCGATATACGGCACGCCAAACGCCGTGCAGTACCGCTTGAGCCATGCGCAGTACCCTTTCATCGTCCGCTCCGCCGCTTCAAAATCGACCGCGGCGCATGCGGTGCATCCGCCGGAAGCGGGATACCAACCACCGGCAGCACGCCCACGGAAAAGAGCTGGTGGATCATCGCGCCCATATTTCCTCGCGCCGCAGCGTCGGAGCCGGAGTAGAACACATCGTTGCTCCCGCCCATCAGCAGCACATAGGGCCGGTCGGCGCCAAGGCCGCCCTCGCGCAGCTCCGCGAGCACCCCGCCCTGCATGCGCGCCAGCATGCCGCCGGTCGTGTCGCCGTTGATGCCCTCATTGACAAGCTCCCAGCCCGTCTCCTGTGCGCACAGCCGCGTCCACCGCTGAGACAGATGCACGCCGTATCCAAAGGTCAGGCTGTCACCGATGCGGATCAGTTTCATAATCTTTCCACCCGCGTTTCTTTCGGATCGATGGTAAGCAAAAAAGCCTTGAAAGTTTACACTTTCAAGGCTTTTCTTGGTGGAGATAAGCGGGATCGAACCGCTGACCTCTTGACTGCCAGTCAAGCGCTCTCCCGGTTAGTGCGGTTACATACCCCCCTAAACCGGGTCAAATGAGCGCTTCAATACGCGGGCAACTCCAAAACACACCCTGAATGTCTTTCATTATAGTCAAAGAATGCCCGTATATCAAGGAAAATAATTTTTCTGCTTTGCGTCGCTCCACGGCATGATATAATTTTTGTGTCCATGTTGGAAAGGAGGTGCAGGCATGGAAAGAGAATATATTGCCGGAGAGCCCCAACGATACGAAATTGGCGGTCGAGTTTTTATCGTTGAGCCACGGTATAGGAAAGACGGTGAAAGCATGGCAGACATCTTGCTAAAGCTGATGTTTGCCGACTTGGACGAAGAGATGCGAGCGGCAAATAAAACCACAACAGGCTAAAATTGAAAGTATCAATCTGGCAGTCAGCAAGAGGTTTTTATTCTAACAAAAGCTCCCGTTGCCTAAATCTTTATAGGCAGCGGGAGCTTGCTTTGGGATATGATAAAAAACACTCTCATCCCATATTGATCTTATTTGATTGTCTTAAGTGCGCTTTTAATGTCATTGATGAAAAACGCAAGGAGTTTTCCTTTCTTTACTTTTTTCAAACCCAAATCTTTTCTCATTTCATTCATTATCTCTTCCATTAACAGCAGATTATTCTGTGCAAGCTCTGGGTTTGTGCCATTCTCTCGAAATTTAACCCATTTATTTACAACACGAGAAGAACCCCAAAGGGTAATTTGTCTTGAGAATCGGGATAAATCAGTCAACATTTGAGCTTCTGTATAACTATTGGGCTTTTTGACGTTTTGTTGTATTTGGTAGATCATATCCACAAATTGCCCATAAGGCTCTTCTCTCTTTTTTGCAAGATATTCTTGTCGACTTTTCTTATACTCAATACGCTTTGCAACGACCGAACTAATCAAAACGCCAATGATAGAAACGCTACCTGTTATAAGTGCAACTATAACTACTGCGTCAAGTTTGGACGTAAGGGACGCTAACCAATCTACGCCAGATTTTGTGCCAATTATGATATACTTTGCGGCACCATAAAGAAGGCAACCGATTACTGCAACAAGAACTAAAAGGAGCAACAGACTAATCAGGACATTTAAACAAGGATGTTTTTCTGCAAAGGTTGTATTGTCAGTTTTTTTCGTGTTTCCCATAATCATATCTCCAGATACTAATACAAGGAATAGCTATGTCATCACAGTACGCACTCTCAGAGCAGATGCTTATTCAATGTATTGAGCGATTCTATGGTAATCATTTTCAAACAAGTCTTTTCTCTGCAACAGAATTTCATAGCCGTAATCATAGGCCGGGGAGGGAAAAAGGTTGGCACTTTCCAATAGATTGCCAGACCCAATCCATGATATAACATTATCAATTCTAAGACGAACAATCCCAACTACATTCGCAGAAATGTCGAAAGAGTCTGCTGGATCATGTGTATTACGGCGAACGACCAATCCATGTTGTGCATGTGGGCGAAGAAAAATGGATGGTAACGAGGATCTCAAATCGATAGTGATTATTTCATTCCCTACATATATCCCACGCTCGACAGGTGCTGCGTTATTATCTACGGCTACAAGTAGCATATATTGATATATTTCTGCTTCAGGATCATTGGAAGTAACTAAATCGATAGGATTGATAGTTCTTTTTTGATAACAGCAATACTCTGAGAGATTTTTTATTTTCTTAAACTGATTAAGTCCAAACCATAGAGCAATCCAATGATTATCGACTAAATCAATAAAATGTGTAGAATATCCGTAATGCTGAAGAAGTGCTTCAACAATAAGTGCAGGATTTCTTTTACCTTTAAAACCCGATAGTTTCGCTGTGCCAGAAAATTTTTCATCAGAAATTGCATTTCGTATTGCAGTGTTCAGAGCTTCTTCAAACCTGCTATAGTTTGGATAGCGAGCAATACTGGGCAATAGCGTTTGATGTAAATGAACTTCCCCGCGATAATAAACATCGCCATACTCAGTATTTAAAAATTTTGCATAGCCAATTAACTGATTTAATGCTCGATAGTCAGATACCTCGAAAACCGGGACTTCGTGATGAGATGAAAACTTATGTATGCTAGCCTTCTTTATATATGGACTTGAAATGTTCTGAACAATTTTGGGCGAGAAATTTTCCGGTGGCTTTTTTTGTTGAACTTTTTTCGTAGCAGCTTTTGATAACCTCATCTCTTCACCTACCTAAAAATATTTGTTTCGACACTACAATTATCAAAAAAACATTATAATCGGCACAACATAATATATCAAGAATAAGTTGAGAACAACGCCGCCCAACAGGACAACGGGCGGCGTTTTCATATATAAAACCATGAAGGGAGGTCACTTCCACCCGGCCAGTCTGCGGACTGGCTTTTTTCATGCCATGAAAAGGAGGTTTGCAAATGGCAGATGATAAGAAAAACACTCCCGAGGCAGCCCCGCCCGTCGCTGCTCCTGCTCCTGCGGTAGAAAATACCGTCGTGCCGGAGCAGCCTGCTCCCGAGCCTGCGCTGACCGACGCAGAGGCGGTCATGCTGGAGCATGAGGGGCAGGCGGCGCTCTTTGAAATGGGCGAGGCCGTGCCTGATCCCGCTGACGCTGTTACCCACGCCGAGGTGGAGGAGCCTGCCGCTCCCGAAGTCCCCAAGGCTGAAAAGGAACAGGAGCAGCCGCCCGCTCCCGGCAAGGACGCCCCCGCCCCGGCACATTCCGGTAAGGTGGTGGATTTTGCCGCTGTCCGGGACGAGGCGGCCAAGGAGGAGAAAAAAGCGGTCAAGCAGAAGCCGCCCGCGGAAAAAGACAAGGCTGCCAAGTCCGGCAGGGGGCGTCCGCCCAAGGAGGGCAAGGCCGCTCCCGATAAGGCCAAGCCGCCCAAACCTCGGGACAAAAAGTCCCAAAGCAAGCCCGCCCCGGAGAAGCCTACAACGGATAAGGGCGGCGCTCCCGCTGGTACAGAGGTCACGCCGGAGCCGTCTGCGCCCCGTGACGCCACCCGTGCCGAAAAAGAGGAGATCGTCTATCTCAATCTGTCTGACCTGCATCCGTTCAAAAATCATCCCTTTGGTGTCCGGGACGATGCGGAGATGCAGGGGCTTGTGGAGTCGGTCAAGGCAGCGGGCGTCAATCAGCCCGCGCTGGTGCGTCCCCGCGAGGATGGCGGCTATGAGATCATCGCAGGCCACCGCCGCCAGCGGGCAAGTGAGCTTGCCGGATTTGCGAATATGCCGTGTATCGTCCGCAACATGACGGACGATGAAGCCATCCTCGCCATGACGGATGATAACCTCCGCCACCGTGAGCGCATATTGCCCACGGAAAAGGCACAGTCGCTCAAAATGCAGGTGGAGGCCATCAAGCACCAAGGCTCCCGCCCCGGTGAGGAGGACAAGGATGCTGGAAAACGCTCCACGCAGGTCGTGGGAGATCGCAATGGCATGAACTACAAGCAGGTGCAGCGGTATATCCGTTTGACTGAGCTTGTGCCGGATTTGCAGAAAATGGTGGACGAGAAAAAGCTGGCGTTCACCCCGGCGGTGGAGATCTCATTCATCCGCCCCAAAAATCAGAGGTATATCGCCGTGTCCATCGAGGGGCAGCAGTCCTCGCCCTCGCTGTCGCAGGCACAGAAAATGCGGGAGCTGGACAAGGACGGCAAGCTCAACGGCGATGTGATCGACGGTATTCTGTCGCAGGAGAAAAAGGAGGTAGACAAGGTGATCATCAATAGTGCGGAACTGGAAAAGTATTTCGGCAAGGACAAGTCCCCGAGGGAAATGAAAGACAAGATCATTTCTCTGCTGGATGACTGGAAGGCCAAGCAGCCGCCCGAGCTGGGCAAGCCCGAAAAGAAAACGGATCTGGAAAAGTGACCTTGGGACTTTTTGTCCCGAGGCCTTTCGTTTCCCCGAATGATTCTTGTGGTTATATCCCCCGTCGCCGCCTGTATTTCAGCATGGCCGGGAGCGGGCTGTCAAGGGTGCATCGCACCGCTGTTTTCAGCGGCCAGCCCTTGACCGCCTGTCCAGGCTATGCTTTTTCTCCGGCAAGCGGCGGGGGTATATCCTCCAGAGCCGCCCCCTTTCCCAAGAATGGGAAAGGGCGTGGGGTTTGGGTTGAACTACTACATTACAAAACGGAGGTATTTCACAATGAAACGACCCCTCGCATACATTACCGCCGCATGGTGCGGCAGCGACCACGAAAACACAAAGCTGGCAGCGCAGTATTGCCGTACGGTGTATGAGGCGGGCTTTTCGCCCATCTGCCCGACGCTCTATCAGCCGCTTTTCCTCAATGACGCCGTTCCCGAGGAGCATAAGAGCGGCATTGACATGGGGCGCGACCTGCTCCGCCGCTCTCATGTGCTGGTGGTGTGCGGTCATACCGTCACCGAGGCCATGAAGAACGACATCGCCGTTGCTCAGCGGCTCGGGATCACCGCCACCACCCTTGAGGGCATTTTGACCGTCAAGGGACAGGGGCGCAGATAAGATGACGGCTCTCCGGCTGGGGAGCCTGTTTGACGGGATCGGCGTGTTCCCTTTGGCGGCGGTGCGCTGCGGCATTGAGCCAGTATGGGCAAGCGAGATTGAAAAAGCCCCTATTTCCATCACCAAGCGCCACTTTCCCGATATGGCGCATTTGGGGGATGTGACAAAGCTGGACGGGCGGGATCTCCCGCCCGTCCATATCATCACCTTTGGCTCACCGTGTCAAAATCTCTCGCAGATCGGCAACCGCAAGGGGCTTGCGGGAGAAAAGTCCAGCCTGTTTTTTCAAGCCATCCGCATTATCCGTGAAATGAGGGAGGCGACAAATGGTCTATTTCCAGCAATCGCTGTTTGGGAAAACGTCATGGGAGCGTTTTCATCAAATGACCGGATGGATTTTAGAGCCGTCCTATCCGCTTTCACAGACACCGATGTTTCAATGCCTGCTTCTGGAAGATGGGCAGGAGCCGGAATGGTGCGAGGGCGAACGCCTGACCTCTGCTGGCGGCTCATGGACGCCCAGCATTGGGCAAGCCCCCGATTGGCACGACGGCAGCGCATCTTTCTTGTGGCAGACTTTGGAGGACGGCGTTCCCACGAAATACTATTTAAGCCCCGCACAATGCAGTCACTTCCTGCACTTGGCGGAGATCGCGGGCTGCCCGCCGCCTGCGGAGATCGAGGCTCTTTTATTGAAGCAGGGCGGCGTGTACCAGTCACCCGACCCTTTCAATGCTTCCGTATGCGGGCATCCGCCAAGGAGCGGACGGAAACAGCGTTCCGAAACAGCTTCGGACTGCCAACTGACCCTTTTCCCACTCTGTTAGCGGGCGGTATTTCGCCCTTTGCCTTTTGGTACGAGGATGATCCCGCCGGGGGCTGCGTCCGCTTTCCCACAGAAACGGAATGTGAGCGGCTCATGGGGCTGCCGGAAGGCTGGACAAGGTACGGCGCGGACGGTAAGGAAATTCTATCCTCCCACCGCTACCGGGCATTTGGAAACGCCATCGCGCTGCCCTGTGCCGAGTACATTATGGTGGGGATCACGGAGGTGCTGACAAAAGGAGGTGCAAATGACGGTATTTGAAGCCTACATCACCAACCTCGGAAAATACGCCGAGGGGCAGCTTATGGGCGAAACGCTGAAATTTCCGGCCACCACGGAGGAGGTGCAATCGCTTCTAAAGAACATCGGCGTGGACGGCGTGCGGTATGAGGAGTTTTTCATCACCGCCTTTGACGGCGATGTGATGGGCTTATACGACTATCTCACCGAGTATGAAAACTTGGACGAGCTGAACCATCTGGCGCACCTCATTTCCGAACTGGACAGCGACGAGATCGAAACGCTGGAGGCCGTACTCAATAAGGGCGACCATACTTCCAGCGTGGCGGACATCATCAACCTCGTTCACAATCTGGACTGCTACGACCTGCACCCCGGCGTGACCGACGATGAAACGCTGGGGCGCATCTATGTGGAGGACATGGAACTACTGGATGTGCCGGACAATGTGCTGCCCTACTTCGATTTTGAAGCCTATGGGCGGGATATGCGGATCAACGAGGGCGGCCACTTCGCCCCTACAGGCTATCTGACCCGCAGCGGCGACTTCAAGGAGGTTTATCACGGGATCGAGGACATTCCCGCCGAACACCGTATTTTTGCGTACCCTAAGTTGAATATCCGGGAGCAGATGGCGGCCTACAAGGAGGTCATAGATCGTTCTTCTTTGGAGGGTGAACGCCTGCACCCGAGAAAGGAGCATGATGACCGCTGACCTTGGGACAACTTGTCCCAAGGTCATATTTCTACCAGAGAGGAGGCGATGACGGCTGGTAGACGAGGATATTTCCCGGCGCACGATTGCCGTATCGGTGAAGGCGTCAAAACTGACCGCCCGGGGGCTTGCCTATGTTGTCCGGGCGGTGGGGAGCAAGATCGCCAAGGCACACCGGGCAAGGCAGACGCCCCACGGCAAGCAGACCGTGAAAAAGCTCATGGCACACGGCACATCCACCAGTAGCCTTGAACTGTCCGGGGACACGAGGCTCTTTGACCGGGTAGCCCGGAAGTGGAATGTGGACTATGCCTTTTATCAGACCGAACCAGGGAAATACCTGCTGTTCTTCAAGTCCGGGCAGGCGGACGCTATGACCGCCTGCTTTTCGGAATACTCCCGCAAGGTGTTGGATAAGGCCAAGTCCCGCCAGCCCACGATCCCCGAACAGATGAAGCAGGTGGAACAGCAGCTTGGCAAGGAAAAGCCGCAAAAAGAACACATTAAGGAGGCCGTACATGGTGACAGATAAGCTCCGTAAATATGTGCTGCCCAACATTCCCTATGTGTTCATCGGCTGGGTGTTCCTCAAGCTGGGGACGGCCTACCGTCTGGCGGCGGGCGGCGATTTTGCCCATAAGCTGCTGGGGCTGGGACAGACCGTCGGCGTGGTCTTTGCCAATTTTACCCCCGGCCTTGCTCCCTTTGACTGGCTGATGGGCATTGTGGGGGCGGCGGCGTTCCGTCTGCTGATCTATTTCAAAAGCAAGAACGCAAAGAAGTTTCGCCGGGATGCGGAATACGGCAGCGCCCGCTGGAGTGCATAATTTTAAGTGTAAATGACACATACATGGACGCACAGGAGGTTAT
>OOAE01000213.1_pt1 | contig 63133 bp, 60 predicted proteins | sample 1671271 | NCBI WGS metagenome assembly OOAE01 (sample SAMN06348139, study PRJEB24527) | human gut metagenome | biome: human gut; feature: ankylosing spondylitis patient; material: feces | host: Homo sapiens | place: China | collected 2015-10 | reverse complement strand
CAACGACCCCGAGATTACAAATCACGTGCTCTGGCCAACTGAGCTAAAGAGGCATACGACTTGGTTTCCCAAACGCGATGCAAAATTATAATATTTTTCCGATTACACCAAATAAAATTGGATTTATCTTCTGACATTCCTGTATTTTTCTGTTTTCAACACTGTTTCACGACGCAAAATAACGCCAGCCTGCCATTATCTTCAAGAAGCAACAGGAAACCAGAAACATTTCCAGCCATCGCAACAACGCTGCCGCCGGCCCGACAATCTATCAACTAAACTTGCCAGCGAACGCCGTCCCAGGTACGGTTGCGTCTCATCCCAGGTTCGGTTGCGTCTCGTCCCAGGTTCGGTTGTGTCTCGTCCCAGGTTCGGTTGCGTCTCGTCCCAGGTTCGGTTGCGTCTCGTCCCAGGTTCGCTATCAAATAGAGGGAGTCTGACAGAAATCATAAGCCTTAACCCTGAAATGGTAATTCCGCCATCACTACCCTCCATCATAAGAAAAACAAATTGGAGCATTCTCTGGAACAAAAACGATTGGATTCTCCATAATTATGAGCGACATTTCAGCAACATCACCAACCGCCACTCTTTCCCGTTCAACACAGATTGTCTTCCAGAATATCAAACCTTACCTCTTACCAAGTCCCCGCCCGAACAATCTTCTCAAAACGCGAGCCAACAAGTTATCAGTACAAATAAAAAAAGGACACTTGATTGCTCAAATGTCCTTTTTTGAGGTACCCAGCAGATTCGAACTGCTGTACACGGTTTTGCAGACCGCTACCTAGCCACTCGGTCAGGGTACCGTTGTTGCTTGTTTGCGAGTGCAAAGTTAAAACTTTATTTTCACTCCACCAAACTTTTCGGCAAAAAATATCTCTTTTTATCAAAAATATGGCAGACACATATAGTAAAGAACCACTATTTCAGCTATTTATAGAAGACAACTAATCAGAGAGTGACAAAATTCAGGTGCAGAGGTATCAGAAGAAACACACAAGAGCACGACCTGCACTTGACTTTCTACGCTGCTTGAAACCGTCGTCTTTCTCACATTCACGGCATACACCCACTAACTCCACACCAAACTCCCTCACAAAGCCCTGCTAAAAGCAATTTATGCCTTACTCCACACTTCACAAAATTGGTCAAATTATTTTTTACCATTACTTATTTCTTCAGCATTACTAATTTGATTAATTTTGCATACCATTTCACATTCGCAACCTGCCTGTCTCTCACATTTATTGGAAATACATACCGCCAAATGGACAAGCAACGAAATATGCGATTCAAGACTTGAATAACAACCATGATTAAATTTATATGTTTTGGAAGCGGCAGCAGCGGAAACTGCTATTACATAAACGCCGATGGATATGGGCTTCTCATTGACGAGGGCATCGGCATACGGAAATTCAAGAAGTATTTCCGCGACTACGGCCTCTCGTTCGGAGACATAAAGGGAATCCTTGTCACACACGACCATGCCGACCATGTGCGTGCCGTTGGAGCGGTTTCTATTGAATTTCATCTGCCTGTTTATGCCCTGGCAGACGTGTATATGGGCATGAACCGTAACCGCTTCGTACGCAAGAAAGTACCCGCCCCTCTCGCCAACACCATCGTTGCGGGAGAAACTTTTGATTTAGGACCATTTGAAATCACCCCATTTCAGGTTCCGCACGATAGTGCAGACAACTGTGGATATTTCATCAGCGTCAACAACACCACCTTTTGCTTGATGACAGACGTTGGACACGTGACGGAAACAATGCGACACCACCTCTCTAACGCGAAATACATCGTGGTGGAATCAAACTACGACGCATATATGCTTGAAAACGGACGCTACCCGCGCCACCTGAAAGACCGCATACGGAACGGCACTGGACACATGGACAATGCTGACACGGCCAAACTATTGTCGGAATGCCTGTCGGCTGACGCACGACACATCTGGCTATGCCATCTCAGCGAAGAAAACAACCGGCCAGACTTGGCTCTACAGACGGTTTCTGAAGCACTGAAACAAGCTGGACGATTGTCTGAAGACGACCCTCTGACGCTTGAAGCGCTACAACGCACCCACCCTTCTAAATTATATGAATTGAAATAGCAATTGCATTACTACCGTCTGAAGGACGGACTTCAAAAAGGATGCAACTTTCTGAAGTTACAAGGTTATGGCAAGAAGGCAAGCTGATAATCAAAACACCGAAACGGCCTCGCCGTCATCTCCTCCCCTATTGGAGAAATGACAGCGAGGCCGTTTCGGTTTTCTTCTTGTGTTGTTAAGTAGGTGTTCAAAATTAGTTTACACTATCCATGTAGGGATAAGCCAGTTTAAACTAATTCTGAACATCTACTTATCAGAACGGAAGTCCAACTGCAAAATGGAACGTGAAATCACGCGAGAACACGGGATGTATGACAGGGTAATGCCCCTTCCCGCTTTCAACTGTTGGATTGATGGCTTTCATGCCGGCGTCCAAACGCAGCACGAAATAGTCCAGATTGAAACGCAAGCCCAAACCATAGGACACTGCTATCTGCTTGTAAAAACGGTCGAAACGAAACTGTCCGCCAGGCTGATCTGCATAGTTCTTTGTGTTCCAAATGTTTCCTGCGTCGATAAAAGCGGCGCCATGAAATTTCCAAAACAAATGCGTTCGGTATTCCACGCTCAAATCGAGCTTAAGATTTCCGGTCTGGTTGATGAAATCAATTTTCCCATCGTTTCCTTTGTAGCTGCCTGGACCAAGTTCTCTGACACCCCAACCACGCACACTGTTTGCACCTCCCGAGAAATAACGCTTTTCATACGGCAAGATACTGGAGTTTCCGTAAGGCAGGGCAACGCCGAAACCGGCATGCAGGGCCATGGAGTTTCGCTCATCAATCACAAAACTTTTGGCATAATCGAAGTCCACTTTTGCATATTGCGAATAGGCAATGTTCATCAAACTATATTGCCCGCTGGACACCCGCTGCGCTCCCAAAAGCTTTGACATGCCATATAGCAAATTTCCCGCAGATTCCACGTTGAAACGTATCTGATACCCATTCGTGTGATACAGCCCCATAGCCGTTGAGGTGTTCAGGGAATTGTAGGTGAAGCTATACCCCATTCTCATGATGAAGAGATTCTCATAGCTATAACGCAACACGGCGTAGTGTGGGTCGTCTCCCTCCAAATATTCCTTTCGGAAGGTATCTGAAATCCAAGGCATGAAAACGTAATTGAGACTCACCAAATCCAGACGATGGCGCCAACGAGGGGAGAATGTGGGCGACCAACGGTATGTCCAACCGCCCGTCAGCACACGGCGATGAAACTCCGGACGATTTTGGGAATCATACATCACGTTCAGTTCTGAACTGGCTTTCAATCCCTGCCTGTGTTTTTCAGAAATGCCAGGAAAGAGAAATGCAGGAAACCGCAAGGCGGCCTCTGCACTATATTCCAGGTAATTCTGATTGTTGTATCCTTCCAAACCAGTAATGGCCTCGTATGCGCCACGCAATTTCAACGACAGGCTTTCTGCACCGCGGAATATGTTTTTGTTGGAATAAGTGAGCACCAAAGCCGCACCTAAATTCCCCGATGTGTTTGTTCCCTCGACTTCGGCGCTGACACTGTTGGGCATGTTGAGATTGACATTAACATCGCAATCAAGCAGCGCACTATCGGTGGGAACTTCCCGAAAGCGCACGGCTGAATAGCCCACTGAAGGAAGACTATTGATGCTGCTGTAGGTGTTGCGTAAATCTGTGGCACGATACAGGCTGTCGGGACGAATATACATGTGACTGTCGTACACACGGCGATACATCTTCAAGCCATCGCCATAATAGATATCTAATCCGTGGTATGGCGAAACGCCTTTCTCCTCGCCTTGCGCCACGTCTTCATATATATTCACCTTGCGTATCTTGAATTTTTGATAGACGCGCGTGGAATCCATGCCATTGGGAATTTTAACGCGCAGCGTCAGATTGACACTGTAATCATCGGCTGCCGTGTCGGCCCTGAAGGAAACAAATTCCTTGTGAAGGTGATAATATCCTTGGTCTCGCAGAAGGTTCACCAAACGGGAACGCTCGTCATTGAGCAGAGAGGCATCGAGCGGCATACCACGGTAGAGTTTTGAAGAGGAGATGGCTTTCATCACCGCTTGTTCCACCTCTGGATCGTCGAAATCATAATGTATGTCACCGACATAAGTGCGCAATCCCGGATGAATTTTATAACGCAAATTCACACGCCTTCCACGCACCAAGGAGGTGTCGGCCTCTACGCTGGCGTGCAAAAAACCGTGGTTGTTCAACGCCGCTTTCAATGCCGAAAGCGACTCTTTGGTTTCTGCCTCGTTATATATCACTGGGGCCTCACCAATTCTCCGTATGAAACGATTGAAACGGCGCAAACTGTCTTTCCCTTGCATGCAATAGACGCCAAGGGGAACTTTCATCAGGCTGAACCAACGCGAATTTGGCTCCTGACGAACGTATGCGCGATATGAACCGGGCGAAATCTGCTTGCTGTCGCTCTGCATTTTCACGGAAGACAGCATCACCTCATCGTCTGGCACAAAGCGCAGCGCAGAACATCCCGCAAGTAGCAGTGTGCTGGCAAATAGAAAGAAACACCGCAACATGCTTCCAACAATTTCACGGTTTCGCTTAATTTTGACCATAAATCATATTGATTTGACTACAGAAGTAAAGAGGGCACACACGATAGAAGAACAGCCGAACAGCATCATTTGGAAGCCTCGGATGCCTCCCAGGCCTCCCATTCCTTCATGGCATCCTGCCAAGAGGTTTCTTCGCCTGCCTCAACAGCCATCTCGGCCCGCTTGGCTTCATCTCTCGCTTTGTCTCTCGCCCGCTTTTCCTTCATGGCTGCAATGGTGGCATCGTCCAAAATCACGATGGCACCGCGCTCAACTGCCCTCAAAAGGTCGTCTTCACCAAAAGCCTTTCCCGGCTCATTGAAATCCGCGATATTGAACTCATAATCCACACGCAACTGGTGGCGAATTTGTTTTTGTCCAAAGCGATTGGCCGCATTTTTCAGACGGAGCAACTTACCGATTTCCTTTATTTCCTTTTCGGAATATTTGTTTCTTCCCATAAACAGGCATTCAACTTTTAACGATTATTTCCACAACAACTAAGGGCGCATACCGTTCATAGTATGCACCCTTAGCTTATTATACCTCAGATTTTTACTTTGCAAAGCTAACTGAGCGGGTCTCACGGATCACCGTAATCTTCACCTGGCCCGGATAAGTCATCTCGTCCTGAATGCGCTTGGCGATTTCGCCGCTCAAGCTCTCAGTCTGCTTGTCGTCAATCTTGTCAGCACCAACAATCACTCTCAACTCGCGACCTGCCTGGATGGCATACGTTTTCGTAACGCCAGGATAGCTCATTGCGATGTTTTCAAGGTCGTTCAAACGCTTGATGTAAGCTTCAACGATTTCACGACGTGCACCCGGACGGGCACCACTGATGGCGTCGCACACCTGAACGATTGGCGCTAAGAGCGTCGTCATTTCCATTTCATCATGGTGGGCACCTATTGCATTGCAGATTTCAGGTTTTTCCTTGTATTTTTCAGCCAACTTGGCACCATAGAGTGCGTGTGGCAATTCGCTCTCTTCATCGGGCACCTTACCGATGTCGTGCAAGAGACCTGCACGCTTGGCTTTCTTCGGATTCAATCCCAATTCGGCAGCCATCACGGCACAAAGATTGGCCGTTTCACGCGCATGCTGCAAAAGATTCTGACCATAAGAGGAACGGTATTTCATCTTACCGATGATGCGGATGAGCTCAGGATGCAAACCGTGAATGCCTAAGTCAATGGCCGTTCGCTTACCGGTCTCGATCACTTCTTCCTCAATCTGCTTCTTCACCTTTGCAACGACTTCTTCAATACGAGCAGGGTGAATGCGGCCGTCTGAAATCAACTGATGGAGCGCCAAACGGCAGATTTCACGACGCACAGGATCGAAAGCGGAAATCACAATGGCTTCCGGCGTGTCGTCAACCACAATTTCAACGCCTGTGGCTGCTTCCAAAGCACGGATATTACGTCCTTCACGACCAATGATGCGACCTTTAACCTCGTCGTTGTCGATATGGAAGACTGTCACGCTGTTTTCAATGGCGGTTTCCGTTGCAACACGCTGGATGGTCTGAATCACGATGCGCTTGGCTTCCTTATTGGCCGTCATTTTAGCGTCGTCCATGATTTCGTTGATATACGACTGAGCATTGGTGCGGGCTTCATCCTTCAAAGAATCCACCAAACGCTTCTTGGCTTCCTCTGCCGACAAACCGCTGAGTTCTTCCAGTTTCTCGCGCTCTTTGAGTTGCATCTTCTCCAACTCCTCTTCCTTGGTTTTCAAGAGCTGGGCATGAGCATTGAGCTTGTTCTGCGTGTTGTCGAGTTCAACTTTGCGTTTTCCCAAGTCTTCCTGCTTCTGCGAAAGACTCATTTCGCGCTGCTTGAGTTTGTTTTCAACCTGAAGAATCTTTTGGTTTCTCTGCTGTACTTCCTTTTCAAGCTCAGCTTTCTTGTTCAAGAATTTCTCCTTGACCTCCAACAACTTCTTCTCTTTGATGACATCGGCTTCTTTTGCTGCCTCATCCAGCACACGTTTATACTTGCTTTTGAGGACATATTTTAAGGCACCGAATTCAATGGCACCAGCTATAATCAGCGCCACAACAATCCATACATATTCCATTACGTTAATTTATATTCGGGCATTTCCCAATACGGCCGCCGCGAGAAAAACTTTTCCGCTTCCCTCCCATTCTACTTTTTTCATGAGAGGCTTTAGCCGGCCAATTTCTGGAACGCCTCATTTAGAAATTGGTTACTGTTTGTTTTGAACACCGCCATCCGCTGCCTCCTGGCCACTTTCTGCGGTTTCACATCCAAGCGCTTCTTCAATCTCACGCGTCAGCGCCGACACAGCCTCGTCATAAGGTTTGGTGTCGTTGTTGCTTTGAGCCTGAAGAGCTTCAACGGCAAAATCAAGCAATGTGATTGAAACACAGCTTTCATAGCTCAGATTCGGATAACTCTCCTGATAGCGTCCAAGACGTTCGTTGATATTCTTGGCAGCCTTGCGGAAAATCTCCTCCTTGTCACGACGAATGGTGATTGGATGCATCTGCTTTCCAATCATCAATTGGATGCTCAGTTTGTCGTTGACGGACGACACTTTATCTGCCATAATTACTTGGATTTTAAAGATTTGAACAACCGGGAACTTCCTGACACCGACAAAGTTCCTTATAAATATGAAAGCTTTGCCGCTCGTCGAAATTAAACATTCAACAAGGCGATACACTTGTCAACTTCCTTGACCAGGCCGTTGAGACGCTTTCGCACATCCCGCACATCTTCGCCAGAGACTTCAAGCACCTTTGCCGTCTTAAGCGTGTCGTACTGCTTCTTCAAGGCTACATTTTCAGCTTGCAATTTGGACATACTTTCCACCTGAAGCGCCATTTTTTCAAGCAGTTCTTGATTTTTAGCTTCCAGGTCTTTGTATGACAAGATGAGTTGCCTCACTCTTGTTTCCAATATGCGCAGGTTGTTTTCTTCCTCTTTTGTCATGTAGTCTCTTGCTGTTGACAGGTGTCTTTCCCTGTGGGCAAATCTAATGCGCTGTCAATGTTTTCGTTTCCTGTTTGATTTCTGCATGCACCGCTTGAAACAAGAGCACGCTGACGATGAGATTGCGTCTTCGTTCAACGAATCTGAAAGTATCAGCAGTGCAGCAACAGGCATCGTTGGGTTATTTCTTGGCGTCTTTTTCCTCAACATCCTTTGGTTTCGGCTCTTTCTTAGCCAAGATAACGATGTTATAGACATATTCCGCCATCCATTCGCCGCTGTATCCAAGCTTCTGCTGATACTGGCGAACACTCATACAAGCCTTTCGCACATCGTCTTTCTTCCAGTTGTCTTTCGTCAAGACATCGTTCACGGTTTTCTGCGTCATGGTACGCAACGCGTTTTTCATGAAGCCAGGCACGCGGAACTTCCATTTCATCAAGTTTCCCATAACCATCATAAGCTCCTGAGAGAATCCCTGGAAAGCAAAGAAATAAGGCTGCACGCTATTCAGGTTCTTACAGTTGCGCTTGATGCTCATATCAATTTCCTTGAAGAAATTGTCGGAGATGCCATAGATTTCAGAGAGGAGTTTCTTGCAGCGGTTTTTCTCACCCAACCCCAACTTGTTGTTCACCGTTGGCACGTGCAACGTCTGTTTAAACAAACGAAGGTCGGGCAAAGCCGCCAAGTTGTTGATACCCAAATTGGCCGCCATAACCGCCTGGTAGTAGACACGGATAAGGGTCATGAAATCTTCCATGCCTCCGACGCGCCAACCTTGTTCGGCTACAGATTTTTTGCCAAATATGTTTAATATTCCCATACTATTTGCGCTATATCAAAAAAAGATTTATACTATTGTTTCTTGTGATACCAGAGAAGTCTGCCAGATTCCTTTCAGGCTTTACCAAGCGCCAAAATCAGCCCGACTCCTTTTTGTTCAATTTGCAAAGTTACATTTTTTTTTGAAAGTAGCAACTTATAGCTTAACTTTTTGAACCAGACGTTGCAATTGAGTTTTACCAGGCAGGCGTTCTGATTTTTTTTGGCGCGAGGAGTTGAATGCTATCAAAAGCCACATGGCGTGAGAAATTCACGAAGCACAGACGAGCAAACACCCCATACAACCCCACCCCAACTTATAACAATGGCGGGAGAGTCAGCATGAACGCCTTTGAAAATAATACAACGCCAGCCTACTCTTCCGCCATTACACTATTGGGGCATGCCGATTAATGAAACATGCCGATTACAGAAACGTTTCCTTGTTCCTAAGGTTCTCAGACAAGTAGGTGATCAAAAATATTCTTATATTTGAAATGCCCTTGGCATATATAACCTACTTACGTTCAGCATCAACAACCAGAACCATCAAGACTACAGGATTCCGCCTCTGCCTCATGTTGCGCCATCAATCCGGCTTCCTCCGGCACAAGCGTCACGCGCCCGTCTTCGAGCACGAAACAAGGGATTCCTATGTATCCTTCGCGTTTGGCTTCGTCAAAAACCGAACTGGTATCTCTCAAACGAAGAAATTCCTTCAGGTTTCTGACGTGCTGCCCGATTTCAATGATTTGATAGGACGGATTATTCTCCACCTGCCGTTTGATGTCAATGCAGTCCGGGCATGTGTCCATGCTGTATATTTTTATCATGAGTGTCTATTGTCTTTAGAAATTAAACGTATGTCTGGAAAGGACAGGGCTATTTGGAAATGGCTTTTTGACGCTCGAGGCCACAAGCCATCAGCGACGCACGAAGTCGTGGCGGCGCCCAAAATGCCGCATTTTCTCAGTCAGCGTATAGAATGGCTGGGCCAAGAGCCGCCCCCACAAGCCTAACCAGCAGAAACGACGTTCTCCCAAACTATCGGTACACCGACGCAAAAACCATCCCGGCAACACGACATCTAATATCATCAGCAAAAAAACTGACGCGTCATACGGAATGTCATCCGTTGCATATTTTTGAGTTTCCACCAGAACTTCTACACGCAAAAGCAGGTAGGCCATCAAGGCCAACAAAAAGAGCCACGTCATCCATGTGGCAGCGCTCTCACGATAACGGAATAAACGTCCTCGCCACGACAAACGGCGAAGTGCCTCGCGGTGTGCCGCCTGTTGTGCCACCAAAAGGGGACGCGACGGCAGATGCTGCATAATGGTGGCTTCTGGTCGTACTTCTACCAAGGTGCGGGATTTGCACGAAAGAGCATCCACGAGCAAATCGTCTTCGCCACAAGAGACATTGAGACTGTCGGCGTAACCTTTATTGGCCATGAACCAACTTTTGCGCACTGCCATATTAGAGACATCTCCGCCAAAAGCTTTTCCTACAGGCGTTGCAAATTGGCGACTCCACATGCGATGTGTTCCAAACGCAGCCCTATAACGCAGCAACTGGCGACGCAACCGATTGAAGATGGCACTGCGAGACATCTGCGTGCCATCATCGACATAATTGGCATATCCCAAAACGAAATCAGATTCATCCGAGAAACGGGAAGCCATCAATCTGAGCCAAGAGACATCTGCTGGCTGACAATCGGCCTCGGTCAAAACCACCCAAGGTGCCCTGGCAGCCCTTACGCCAAGCGTGATGGCCAATTTTCTCCGGTCGAGGTAACGGGAAGAGGCTGGAACAAAGGTGTATCGCAGATTGGAATGCTCCGAAGAAAGATGATTGATCAACGCACGGGTCTCATCGGTTGAAGCCTCATCCACAATAATGATTTCAAACGCCGACAAATCCTGATTCAAAAACGCTGGCAGATTTTCCCGTAACGTGTCTGCCTGATTGCAACACGGAATAACCACACTCGCACGCGGCAAAGGGCGGGCAAATGCCGAAATCCCCTCCTGCACATCCATTGCCGGCGCAGGAACATCCTGAATGTTTTCTCCCCTACGCAACCGGCGATTTATCTTCCACGGAAGCAGATAATCCCGCCAGCGCCACCGCCAGGCAAGCAGCAGGCTCAACGCCATAGCGCCGACAAGCCAAGGCTGCAGACCTAAAATAGGTTGCAGACCTAAAATAGATTCATTTAATATGCTCGTAAACATTTCACTTAAACCTCCATTTATCTGCGGCGACGGAACTCAGAACAAGTAACCGCCGTTGCTATTGCCACATTAAGACTTTCCACTGTCGGCCGGCCCTCAGGAAAATTCGGAATAGTGATTCGCCGCGAAACATGTTGCTCAACGGCCTGAGAGATTCCCTTTCCCTCATTGCCCATGACGATGATGCCATGAGAAGTCAGTGTGGATTCATACAAATTATCGCCGTCCATAAACGTGCCATAAACTGGCATCTGTCCCTTATTCTCCTCCAACCACTGCGGCAGGTCGACATAAAAGACATTCACACGCGCCAAGGCCCCCATTGTTGCCTGCACAACCTTAGGAGAAAAAGCGTCGGCCGTTTCACGCGAGCATACGACATTCGTAATACCAAACCAATCGGCCAAACGAATAATGGTGCCTACGTTTCCAGGGTCTTGCACACCGTCGAGCGCCAACACCAAATCGTCAGGATTCATTTCAAACACCACTTTCCGGTCTGGCTTTTCAAACACGGCCAACGCCTCATGCGCTGTTGTCAGGGCCGACGCCTGAGAAAGTTCCCTTGACGTAACGACATCAATTTCTTCAGCGGTCACTTCTGGATGCTTGTCAAGATATTCCTGCGTGGCAACAAGAAGACGCATACGGAAGGCGCCGGAGAGTTCCCCTATCACTTTTGCTCCTTCAGCCAGAAAAGCCCGCTCCGCATCCCGGTATTTCTTCTGCGTAAGCGAACGCACGAACTTGAGTTTGTTTTTACTCCACATTTTTGAATACTTTTGGCATGTTCCAAAAAACCGCCTATACCCATTCCCGACAGGAAAACGATACAGACGGTTTGTTGTAATGTATATATTCTAAAATATTAGTCCTTGATGATTCCGAGTTCAACAAACACCTTGCGGAGAGAGTCAACGGCGCGGTCAACCTGCTCATGCGTATGGGTTGCCATCAATGCAACGCGAACCAAAGTATCTTGGGGCGCACATGCCGGCGGAATAACTGGATTAATGAAAACGCCTTCCTCAAAAGCACGTGCCGTGGCAACGAAGGTCTTCTCCGTGTCGCGAACGTAAAGCGGGATAATCGGAGATTCCGTTTCGCCGATTTCAAAACCAGCCTCGCGGAAGCGCTTCAACGCATAGCGCGTCACATCCCAAAGAGCCTCAATGCGCTGCGGTTCTTCCTGGATGATATGCAATGCTTCGAGCGCGGCAGCAGTGGCAGCCGGCGTATTGGATGCACTGAAGATATAAGTACGTGCGTTGTGGCGCAACCAATTGATGATGGTTTCGTCTGCAGCGATAAAACCGCCGATTGAAGCCAACGACTTGCTGAAAGTACCCATAATCAAGTCGACCTCGTCAGTCAGACCGAAATGGTCACACACACCTCGTCCCTGACGACCAAACACACCAATTCCGTGTGCTTCGTCGACCATGATGGTTGCATTGTATTTATGCTTCAAGCGCACGATTTCCGGCAAGTTTGCCAAGTCGCCCTCCATTGAGAAAACGCCATCAACCACAATGAGCTTAACGGCTTCTGGAGCGCACTTCTGAAGCTGACGTTCAAGGTCAGCCATATCGTTGTGCTTGTATTTCAAATTGGTTGAGAAAGACAAACGGCGGCCGTCAACAATTGAGGCATGGTCGCGGTCGTCACAAATGATGTAGTCTTCGCGCCCCGTGAGGCAAGCGATCACACCAGAGTTTACAGTAAAACCTGTTGAGAAGCAGAGAGAATCCTCCTTGCCAACAAACTGAGCCAACTCTTTCTCCAATTTAACATGGAGGTCAAGTGTACCATTAAGGAAACGCGAACCGGCACATCCTGCACCGTATTTGCGAAGCGCCTTGACACCGGCCTCAATGACACGTTCATCACCAGGCAGACCAGTATAGGCATTTGAACCGAACATCAACACCTTGTGTCCGCCCATGTCTACTTCAGTGCCCTGCTTTCCGTCGATTTCACGAAAATAGGGATAAACGCCTTTTGCCATATACTGCTGTGGCAAAGTGTACTTAGATAATCTTTCCTGTAAAATACCCATGGATTAATTTGTCAGAACGGAGAGAGCAACGTCGCGATAAACGTGGAGACCATCTGCCTCCCTCCTTGGTTATAAACATCCCCCTGCCCGAGAATGCCGAATATCTATAGACTTCCACTCCTTATTATTATATACCAATTATATATAAGGAGTCATCCGCCCCAATAAAAGCAATTTCCAGCACGGGATGCCAACGTTTTTAAATTATATTACTTCATGCAATAGCCGGAGCTTTTCTTCCCTTCGCAGCATAGCTTTTACAACTACCACTAACGCCTGAAGGTTTTCGACAATCAACAAGCTCCGTAAAACTTGGCAAAGATACACATTTTTGCATTAATGCAGGCTTTTTATCTTCAAAAAATGCGCCCAGACGATTTATCACAAGGGATTTTATGGTCGGAGCGAAAGAAAAACTTAACTTTGTGCCTTGGAGTTCTGAATTTACAATCAAGCTCCCGCATGGCTCTGCCTCCTTGAAAAAACAAAAAGGTTTCACATCTCTTATTCTTATCTATGAAGAAGGAAGTCCTCTTTATCATCAATCCCATATCGGGCACACGACACAAACAGTCAATACCGGAAGAGATTGAACGATGGCTCGACCACACACTTTTTGACCACGAAATAAAATTCACCACACACGCCGGGCATGCTTCGGAACTAACCAAGGAAGCTGCAGAGAACGGGGTGGACATCGTTGTGGCCGTTGGTGGCGACGGCACCGTCAACGAAGTGGCACGCTCTCTGGTGCATACGTCCACCGCTTTGGGCATCATCCCCTGCGGTTCTGGAAACGGTCTGGCCAGGCATCTGCAAATCTCCCAAACGCCGCGAGGAGCGATTGAAATTCTAAATCAAAACGTGATACACTGCCTTGACTACGGAAAAATCAACGGCAAACCGTTTTTCTGCACTTGCGGTATGGGCTTTGACGCATTTGTCAGCAAGAAATTTGCCGACAGTGGCAAACGCGGCCTGCTGCAATATGCCAAAAACACCATCGGAGTGGGACTGACCTACCAGTCGGAACACTATATCTTGGAATATAACGGCCAGAAGGAGGAACTTGACGCCTTTTTGATTGCGTGCGCCAACGCTTCACAATACGGCAACAATGCCTATATCGCGCCAACGGCTTCCATGAAAGACGGACTGATGGACGTGATTGTCATGAAACCGTTCCCTACAATAGAAGGGGCCTACGTTCTGCTACAGATGTTCACCAAGACATTACTGAATAACAACCACGTGCAACTTTCCCAAACCAAGAAGCTCCATGTCAAGCGCACGCAACCTGGCGCAGTACACATCGACGGCGACCCCGTCATGATGGGCTGCGACATTGACGTGGAATTGGTGCCGCACAGTTTTAATGTCGTTGTCAACCCGAAAGCACACGACAAGAAAAAGAATTACATCCAGGAGATGGGTGAACGCTTGGAAGAACTATTCACCATCGGTGCCAACGGCAAAGAGGAAACCGAGGATTCTCCTGAACGACAGGGCAACGAAAGCAGCAACACCCAATTCAATCTGCAACGCTTCGTCGCGGCGCAAGAACAAACTTACAGCCGAGCGCTTGAAGAGATTCGCAACGGCCACAAGAAAACCCACTGGATGTGGTTTATCTTCCCGCAAATTGCTGGCCTCGGCCATAGCAGCATGGCACAAAAATACGCCATTTCCTGCCGTTCTGAAGCCGAAGCCTATCTGCGCCACCCTGTTTTGGGAATACGCCTACTGGAAATCACAGAGGAACTGCTCCAGCACGAAGGCCTAACGGCTTTTGACATTTTCGGTTCGCCCGACGACCTCAAACTACGCTCTTGCATGACGCTCTTTTCATCCATCTCCGAAGAAGGCAACATCTTCGAACGTGTCCTGGTGAAATATTTTAACGGACAACCATGCCAATTCACCCTGGCAGCAGTGGCAAAGAAATAGCCACCGACCGACTATAATCCCCGAAGGAATCGGAACATCAGTTTTTTTTGAGTTCCATCCCTTCGGGGATATTTTTGAATATCTTCATCCGGACACAGGCTGGTGTTCAAAAACACTTGTCATTTGCCTGCCGCCGGACCATATTTCGCAACAAGCGCCAAAAGTTCATCCCCATAATTTTCAATACTCTTGTCGCCAAGATAAGGAATCACTTTCAAATCGGCCTTCGTCGTTGGCAAGAGATTGGCCACACCAATCAACGCCTTCTGCTGAAGAATCGTATAAGCCGGCAGGAGTTTCTCGCGCGACTTGTCGTAACGCCATTTCACCAAATGCTTAAACAATTCGGGATGCAGAATATCCGATGGCACCTCCACCTTCTGGCTCACAGAACTGGCTTTTCTCTTCTCGCCCTTTTGGGGTTTCGATTTCTTCTCCCCCATAGACGCGATGGCCTTTTCAGCCAAATACTTCTCCAGCTCAAAACCATTTTCCGCCACATACCTCAACATACGGCATTTGAATTGAAGCGCCTCTCGGGCCGCCTGCAACACATTAGAGACACGTTGCTTAATCTGCTTGTTGTCTGTCGGCAACTCCATCTGCATCACAAAATCATAGACGGGCTTCATCTTCTCTGAGAAATACGCAGCCCCCTTCTTTATACGCTCAACAATCACTTCATCGCCAGAAGTATTTTTCGCCTCTGCAAACAAACGGGAGAGCTGATGATGGAACGCCACAGCCACCTGCTCCACTTCCTTATAAAAAGTAGCAGCAAGTTCATCCGACGCAGTCACTGTCCGCGGAAACAGCCTATTGAAATGCTCCGCCAAGAGCCGACGCAACTGATCATACTGATAGCGCAACAGATGGAAGTCAAACAGACGGACCACCGTTTCCATATAGAAATCAGCCTGCATCTTTCTCACCATCTCATCCGTGGGAGTTTCAGCCTCCGCCCTCTCCGTAAACCGCGCCACATCGGCATCACAAATGACAGCCGCCCTTGGAATCTTTGAAGAAAGCACCATGCCTTCCAACGACTTGCAACGACTCAAAGCCACATAGGTCTGCCCGTGGGCAAAAGCCCAATGCGTGTCGATAATGGCGCGTTCAAAAGTAAGCCCCTGACTTTTATGTATGGTAATGGCCCACGCCAGCCGCAGGGGATATTGCTTGAATGTACCTTCCACCACCTCTTCAATCTCATTATTCTTTTCATTGAGGGCATATTTGGCATTGGTCCATTCCTCGCGCTCCAATTCAATGGGAGAAGCCTGCTTTTCACCTATCGGACGAACGCACACCCCATTCTTATTAATCATGACCACCTCGCCCAGCATACCATTATAGTAGCCAGCTTCAGCATTGTTCTTCACAAACATAACCTGGGCACCTTCCTTCAAGACGAGCACTTCATCCGTCGGATAAGAACTCTCCGGAAACACCCCGCTGCACACTGCCTTAAACTCAAAAGCCGGTGTTTCGAGGCGGTTCAGTTCAAGTTCATTCACCTGTTTTGCCTGATTGTTATGAGTGACCAAACGCACATAGCCATCCTTTTGAGGAGGATTGAAATCAGGGATATACCGCTTGTTCAACGCGTCCAGCGTCTGATTGTCCACCGTTCCAGAACGCACTTCATTCAGAATACGGATAAAATCTGGATCATCCTGCCGATAAATATGTTTCAATTCAACCGTCACGTAGTTGGAAGCCTGAAGGGCACGGCTTGAAAAGAAGAACGGGGTGTCGTAATACTTCTTCAGCATATTCCAATCCTCGTCTCTCACCACTGGTGCCAACTGCTGCAAGTCGCCAATCAAAAGCAACTGCACACCGCCAAAAGGCAAACCCGGATTGCGGTATCGACGCAAGACGGAATCAATGCTATCAAGCAAATCGGCACGCACCATAGAAATCTCGTCAATCACCACCAAATCCAAACTGCGGATGAGGCACACCTTCTGCTGCGTCATTTTAAAGGTTTCCCGACTGTAATTGGCATCTGGGATATAGGGAGAGAAGGGGAGCTGAAAAAAAGAATGAATGGTCACGCCGCCCGCATTGATAGCAGCGATGCCCGTCGGGGCAAGAACCACCATACGTTTGGCAGACCGCTCACGCAGCCGACGCAGAAACGTGGTTTTTCCCGTTCCTGCCTTACCTGTCAAAAAAAGGTTTGTCCCTGTATATTCAATAATCTGACGTGCCCTGTACGCTTCTGGATTTTCCATGGTCTGCATATTCTTTGTAAGCTACAAATTTAAAGAAACACAACGCATCTCAACAACACCTTTCGGCTCCGCCTTCCAATGCGCCATAAACGAAAAAATGCGAAGACTCTTTTGAATCCTCGCATTTCGTACACTCTCAGGGGTTCGAACCCTGGACCCACTGATTAAGAGTCAGTTGCTCTACCAACTGAGCTAAGAGTGCATACTCTGTTTGCAAATAAAATTTGTACACTCTCAGGGGTTCGAACCCTGGACCCACTGATTAAGAGTCAGTTGCTCTACCAACTGAGCTAAGAGTGCATGTCGTTATTTCGTTTTTGCGAGTGCAAAGGTACAACATATCTGCAATACCACCAAATTTTTCTTCATATTTTTTACGCATTAGTTACAAATTCCATAAAATCGAATCATTTTCAGGGTCGTAACCAGCGCTTAAGAAGGGAGCCGCAAGCATCGAGAAGCGCCAGCAACCGTAAAAAGACGAAACCGCTTAGGGCTTTCCCTAACATCTGTCTCTGATTTCATACCGACTCATCCGATGTCGGTTTCTCTCAGAATATTTTCCAGCCTCATCAAATTACAGTTCCACTCTGAGCGCACCCTCCGCCTGCATATCATACACCTGGAGGTGCTGCCGTCTACTCTCTTCCGCATACCTTCTCCGATAATAATCCGACAACGAGGCGGAAAGCACCACCTGCCTTGGACTGTAATATTCCAACAATACGGAAAGTGGCGACTTGCTCCCACGTTCAATCAAAAGATAGTCGACAGCCAGCGGCATCCGACCTTCCCCACTCCGCAGCCGCGCATTTACCCGGGCAACCGTTTTGCCACCAAACCAAGCGACATTTCCACGAACAAGGCAATCGTCTCTGCGCAATGTGTCGGCCACCACAACTGGCGGCGCCACATGATGGTCGGCCCAGAATCCGTCTTTCAGGTGCTCCACCTGCTTTTCGGCCCCCGTTGCACCAACACCGCTTGGCATCCACAGATAACTACTGGACGACGACTGAATGAAATGAACAGGCACACCACCATAACTGCCATAGAAGATGATTTGCGGATTGAGGTTTGAACGCCAAACGGCATACAATTCCACACCCACACACAACGTAAAGGCGAAGACCGCGCAACGAACAAACCGCCAATCGACATACTTGACACCCCTACGCAAAGCCCGGAACGACATCGCAAGCACCACATAAATCAGCAGCACAGCAACGAGACTCGGACGAAAATGCAAAACACCGCCAGGCACTTCCGCCATCCACCCCAAGAAAGTATTCATCAGGGAAAGCAAGAAATGCAGCACCGGCGCCATCAAGGGCTGCAAAAACGGAACGACATAAAACACGAGGCCAAGCATCAGCAACAAATAAGCCACGGGGACGGCAACGAAATTCGACACTACGCCATAGAGCGAAACAGTATGAAAATAATAGGCCACCAAAGGAAACGTGGCCAACTGCGCAACGACCGACACAAGTGCCAGACTAACCACCCAACGCAACACAGGCCGCTTCATAAGCGTCTTGGGGGTGATCAGCAATCCCATATATAGCAGAATGCCCAACACGGAAGCGAAAGACAACTGAAAGCCCACATCAAACAAAGCCTGAGGCGAGAACAAAAGAATAACCAAGCCAGCAGAAAACAGGTTATTGACCGAAAACGGCTCTCCCTGGAAATGGTGCTGCATCTGGCAGAACGCCAACATCAAGGCAGCCCGCACCAACGACTTCGGAAATCCAGCAAGATAAGCGAAGGCAAGCAGACCAAGCAATCCAAGCAGACGCATAAAAAGAAAGAAACGCCGCCGACGATGGTCAAGATGTTTGAGAACAATCTGCCACAGACCAAACAGAATGCCCAAATGCAGACCAGACAAAGCCAGCACATGGCTCACGCCACTCGAAGAATAGACATTGCGTATTTCTTTATCAACCTTGGTCTTGTCGCCCAACGTAATGGCAGAGAACACAGCCAAATCGTCATCCGACAAATATTTCGCACTACGTTCCACCATATAGCTACGAGCGCGAAGTGCTTTTACAGTTAGCGGCATGTCGTCTGACTCCCCAGTATTCATCCAATATCCTGCATAACAAAAAGCCATACCAGACACGCCCTGCCGGCGCAGCCACTTTGCATAGTCAAACTCTCCCGGATTTCCCGTATTGTGCAATTCGGTTATCCTGCACCGCATCAGCAGTTCATCTCCCGGGCGAAGCAGCAGTTCTTTTCCAACCTGTCCATCTCCTTCATCATTCACAGGCGCACGCTTCGCCCCGCCAGCATTTTTCTTAGCCACACTGCAACGCACCAATTTCCCGATATCATTGCGCACGCTTCCGTCGGGAATATCCTCCGTTGGCAAAACGCGCCCCGTAAACTGCCACACGTTTTCTTTCTCCACCGGAGCATCCTCCACCATGACGCGATACGTCTTGATACCCTCAGCCCATACCACTTCCTGCCCCTTGCGATCATCCACCAGCACCACTGTTCCCAAAACGAAGCAAGCAACACCGGCGAAGCTGACCAGCGGCAATGACGACCGACGATCGTAAAAGTAAAGAACGGCAACTGCCAGCACAACAAGGAGGCCGACGAGGACAACCGCCCAATCGACATAGGATTTCAACTGCCCGTAAAAACTATCGCCCAACAACACGCCGGCTGCAAATGCCACAAACATGTAGAAGGCCGGGCTCGTTGTCAAATTACGCAACGGAAGAACAGGGACTTTCATATTTATATCAGCTATAAGGATTCTTGCGAGACAATACTTGAAAAGAGACCGAGCGACACTCCTACCTGACACCACGAAGACCACGACACCAAGGACAAACGAGCAGCTTCACCCAGAGAACCATCTTAGAAATAAAAATGCCTTTCAGCATATCGCTTTCAACGGCACACCTTTTTCCAGACAGTCCACCACCTCTTTTCGAAGCAGAAAACACGTCAACAACACGCCCCTCCAACCTCAAAAAAGCGATTAAGAGAGCACCATTTCACCCCGTGAAAGGAAGAATACGCAGAGACGCTAATCCCCTGAATATCAAACAGATTTATTTACCAGAAGGTACAAAAGCCTCGTATGTACCATCACTGAAAAACACCCTAATTTCCTTGATTTCGCGAACTGGTTTGTCAATAATATTCGTATTTTTAGACCTGCGAGAGTAAAAATCCTCGTTGGAAACGCCCAAATGACTTGAATTTACTCCACCAGCGAGCCCCATCCTTGAAACCACGTCACCACCTGGCGCATCCTTTCCTTCTGAAGAAAACAACGCCAAACCAGCAGGACTGACAGAAGTATCAGATTTTCCATTTTCAAGTCCTCCCTCATCATTATTATTGACCGCCTCACCATTTTCATTCAGCGCAGCGCCAACAACACCTCCTTCAGTCATATCTCCCTCTCCAAACATTAACCAATTTACGTTAATTTGCGGAAAGGCCTTATGAATGGCCATCACATGATTATTCGTAGGATTAGTACGCCCCGTGTAGATACTCGACAAAGATGCTGGCGAAATACCCAACTTGTTAGCAAACTCTATCTGCGACAGCCCAAGCTGCTCCTGGATCAAACGAATTCTTTCTTTCATACCGATTTCTTATTTTACCAAACTATGTTTTAGATCTTTGAAATTCCATGTTCCGCAAGACCAATTTGCAAAATACAAGATTAGAATAAATATAGATTTATATAAAGATTTATTTTACTGATAATACTCTTATATACATGCTTTAAAGTTTAAACTAATACCATAAGATATAAATTTCATCTTGAAGATAAGTATATCTAAAGACTTATAATATCTTTATCCATAGCTCATATCTTATATAATTATATATTTTAAGCAACACCAAAAAGCGTAACACCTGGCGCTAAAAGCAAGCCAAAAACGCCCTTCAGTCGGTCAAAACGGAATTTTGCGGATTCATTTACAAAGATACATACAAATTTAGGAATCCACAAAATTCAGGAAAGAAAATTTTGATTTTAAATTTTACAATTCAACATCCGCAAATCAACACAAATCCAAATACCGATAACCAGGAAAGACATCTCTTTATATACATATATGTTTACAATCCAAAACACACCTGTATACTTCTTTAATAAATACATCTATCACACTGATTATGTGCTTATTACAATATTGTAAAACAAAACAAGAATGAGAATATTCAATGGATTTAAACCAAAAGGGAAATGAATACATACACATATAAAACATCTATAAACTCTATTTTCCTAAGTTTCAGTGCCTTGCAATATAATAAAATGAGTGCATATTTATAAGTTTACATTTACACTTCACGATTTCAAATCCAAAAATCCAGCATTTTACATTTGAATATCACCATATATCCGATATTTATTTGTAGTTTAAATACATATTTGTAAATCTATACTTAAGGATTTACATTCAGAGATTCGTCTACGTAAATTATAAAATTGGCTAAATGTAGATTTTGGCAGATTTTTTCCTTCTACTTGGCCGCCATTTCCCTATTTCGCCCGAGTGTTCAACTCCAAGGTTTTTACGCGATTCTCAGGCCGTCCATTTCACAATTAAACACCTGAAAATGAAGAAATATCTTCTATTTTTAGCATTTGCCCGTTCCGCGCAAATAAAATTAGCATTACACAATTTTGTTTTATATACATTGCAATTACATTATTAATTATCATTAGAAATTCCATATTTCTCTGGTGTAACCCGCATCCTATTGAGGCATTTACCTTTTTATATTGATTCTGGTTTATTCTCCTTCATCCTCTCCCCCACCCTGACGGATTCTTGTGGACTGCGCAACGCCTTGTTGCGCTTTTCGCTCAAGCCCCAAAGCCAAGCAAGCGTCTTCCGCTTTCTCTCCGCCCGTTTGCCTGTAAGCCATTTTCGCCAAGGTAAGACATCGGTAAATCCATACACCGCGCAGAAACAGATTGAAAGACTTCGCCTCATCCTGCCATTCGCCTAAGGTAAACGGCAAGACTTTCCAGGCATCACGCCCTTCCATCCCCCACCCCTTTAAGCGGGTGTTCGAAATTAGTTTATATTGAATTGTTGTATTATTTTGTTCCTACAGCTGTCTTGAAGAAGAAGCTTAGCGGACTGCGTGACTGATGAAAGGCAACTACAGGGGCAAAAGAATATGGCAAGGCAATATCAAACCGGGGTTCCCCGACCTGGATACTGTAAAATAATTTTGAACACCAACTTATTATCAGATCATGCAACACGGCACGCTCCCTGCAAAGATACAATATCGCCAAAGCTCGCTTCAACTTTATGTCACTTAACGCCACTCAAAAATCGCCACAAATTTCAGATTTTCAATGCGATAAGTAGATATTTAAGATCACACATATTATCTTGCCGCATTCCTTTGGCCCCATCAGCAATCTCTCATCAACCACGTAGCCCGCCACATTTCTTCTTCAAGACTGCTGAAGAGGTAAATGAATGCGGCAAGGCAACATCAACCTGGGATTCCTCTACGCGAATAGTAGAAAAGAAATTGGAATACCTAATTTTTAAAGAATCTCCCCACCCCAATCCATGTCTATCCCAATCCTCTCCTTATATTTTCCAACGAACGCCGTCCCAGATACGAGCGCGTCTGCTCCCAGATGCGAATGCGTCTGGGAGCAGATACGAATGCGTCTGGGAGCAGATACGAATGCGTCAGCCCCCAGACGCGGATGTGATTCGCCCCGCGTTCGCCAAGAAGTATAGGAGAAGAAACAAACAGAAATACCTCAAAGCCCCTGTTTGCAGGGCATCTTACGAGAAAAGCAAATATAAACATTTCCAGAAACTGCCAACTCGCCCATTTCTGCAATCCGTTTATCAATAAAACAAATTCAGGCGATTTTCCCATGCAATGGCTTGAGCGATGAACGCAGCAACAAAATTGCCAGCAAAGCCGCATCCAAGTTCTGTCCCTCCCATCTGGCTGTCGGCACTTTGAAAATGCCATTCTCGGTAAACTCCAAATAACAGCCATCTCCTTCTTCCCAGAAATCCTTAAGCAAAAAGAGCGCCATCTCTATTAAGAAATGGCGCTTTTTAGTTGTTATTTTGATAAGTATTTTTTCAGCTTTCCTTTGCCCTTGTATTTCACTTTGCCATCAATGCAAAATAAAATAGAAAAGCTCCCGCATCAGTTCGCCGCACGTTGTTGACGATGTGCTGTCAACGCCCTTCGACCGAGCATCCGTTCTGCGAATCTCCCCAATGATCTTCATCACCTTCACACCGGAGTAGGCTTTCATCGGCGGCAACACATTTTTCCGAACGCCCCACTCGGACATCCCAAGCCACGCGGCAATACCGTGTTCACTCTTATCTGGCGAATAATAGGCCAACATCACGTTTGAAAAGTATTTAAACAGCATCGGAAGCGTCTTTTGAATGTTGTACACTTTCGGATTACTGTCAAAATATTTCGCAATCAGCATCACTTTGGCGATGTCTTTTCGCCCAAGTGCGTCCTGCAGTTCGAAAATATTAAATTCCTTGCTGATGCCGACATGGCTCTGAACCATGGCCTCCGTAACGATTTTTTGTCCCTCTGGAAGGGCGATGAAGAGTTTGTCGAGCTCGCCCGCCATGCGGTTTAAATCGTTCCCCACATACTCTGCCAACATCATGACGGCCGGCTCTTCGATGCCAATGCGTTTGCGTTGCGCATACGATTTGATGAAAGCGACGAGCTGACGCTCGTTCAGTTTGGGTGACTCATAAAGCACCCCCTGCTTCTCAATCATCGAGGCCACCTTCAGGCGCTGGTCGATTTTGCCATTTTTGTAGCAAAAGATAAGCACAGTTGAGGGCTGAACGCTCTTCAGATAAAACTCCAAGCGCTCCAAATTTTTCAACCCCTGCGCTTCTTTCACCATAACCACCAGTCGCTGCGCTCCCATCGGAAATCCTTTGGCAGCATTAATCACCGTGTCGATGTCAGTTTCCATTCCGAAGAAGGTGAGAAGATTGAAATCGCGCTCGTCTTTTTTCAGCACCGCGTCGACAATGAAGTCCGACACGCGGTCAATATAGTAGCTCTCCTCCCCCATCAGAAAATAAACTGGCTTCAGTTCGCCAGCCCTCACTTCCCGAATGATGGTCTCATAGGTCACTCCCGTTTTCTTTCGGGCAGAGAAAGATGTATTATATGCCATTACTTAATCTAAATAAGTAGGTATTCCAAATTAGTTCAAACTGGGTTTCCCCTGCATGGATACTATAAAATAATTTTGGACACCTACCTAAATCCATAAATCAGCAGATGCCGCCTTATTTCTGCTCCGTTCAAGTCCGCGCCATTGTCGCTGGCCACCTGCCACGCTCCTTTGCGTTTCTCACCAATCGTATTTCAGATGGCGAACGGTCTTTCTCTCGCCAATGATCAGTTTCATGGCCTCAATGCCGATGCGCACATGTTGCGCCGCGAAATTGGAAGTCACCTTCTGGTCGCTGGCCTCCGTTTTGACACCGTCAGGGTCCATCGGATTGTCCGACACGAGCAAGAGCGCCCCTGTCGGAATGTGGTTATAGAATCCACAAGAAAAGAGCGTTGCCGTCTCCATGTCGACAGCCATAGCCCGCGTTTCGCGAAGATAACTTTTGAAGCGTTCATCATGTTCCCAGACACGGCGGTTGGTCGTATAGACCGTACCCGTCCAATAATCATGACTATTGTCTCGCAGAGCGGTGGAAACGGCACGCTGAAGCATAAACGCCGGAAGCGCCGGCACCTCTGGCGGAAAATAATCGTTTGACGTACCCTCTCCGCGGATGCCTGCCAAAGGCAGGATGTAATCGCCGAGATGTGTCTTATCGGAAATGCCGCCACACTTGCCCAAAAACAGGCAAGCCTTCGGATTGACGCAACTGAGCAAATCCATAATGAGCGCCGCATTCGGACTTCCGATGCCGAAATTGATCATCGTGATGTCGCCAGCCGTCACGGCACGCATGTTGGCTTCAAAGCCCACATGCGGCACGTTCATCTCGTCGCAAAACAAATCTATGTAGTTATTAAAATTCGTCAGAAGAATGTGCTGGCCAAACGCCTCCAGCGGCATTTTGGTGTAACGAACGAGCCAGTTTCCAACAATTTCTTGCTTTGTAATCATAAATAAACTCGTAAATTTGCGAATATTCCCCCTTCTGTTTTCAGAAGCTATGTGCCGTTCCACGGCACGCCTCTGAAAGCGGCAGAGTATTCAGTATGTTAAAACCAACCGCAACCGTCCCAGTGTCGACGCAAGGCCGCCACGGGGACGGTTCGTGGTGCAAATATAAACAAATGATTCCATTAAATCTCCCCTCTTTCAATATAAAAACGAAAGTGCAAGGGGGGCGCACCCTTGTTTTCGACTTCCTGCGCCGCCGCTATGTCACTCTCACACCCGAAGAATGGGTGCGCCAGCACTTTGTTCATTTTTTGGTTGAACACAAGGGCTACCCTGCCGCTCTTCTCGGCAACGAAGTGGGCCTCAAGGTTGGCGGTGTTTCACGCCGTTGCGATAGTGTGCTTTACCACCGCGACGGAGGCCGCCCACGCGCCATTGTTGAATATAAAGCCCCCTCTGTGCCTATCACGCAGCAGGTTTTCACACAAATTGCCTCCTACAACAGTGTTCTCAGAGCTGATTATCTCTTCGTCACGAACGGAATCAACCACTATTGCTGCCACATTGATTACGAGGCCGGAAACGTGGAATATCTGCGCAATATTCCGGCTTATCCGGAACTGAAATGAGAAAGGGGGTTGCCTGCCTTGCAGCCTCATCATGCCAGCAAGAGACAGGGCATCGGTAGACGAGCCACACCGACTCCCGCTGCTTCCGTGCCTGAAACATAATGAGGCTGGCAACCTCCATTGGAAACATCCCCTTAGATTTCCAAAAGCATGGGGCGCCCGTTTGGACGCCCCATGCTTTTGTTTTTTATTGTTCTTTCTTCTCTCCCACCCTAAATATTTTGTAGCCAAGTGCAGCCACACAGATACTCACCAGCGGACTGACAAGATTGAAGATGCAATATGGCAGGTAAGTAAGCGTTGGCACGCCGAGCACCGTGCTCTGTGTCATACCACAGGTGTTCCACGGAACGAGCACTGAGGTGACGGTCACACTGTCTTCCGTTGTGCGGCTCAGCAGGCGGCGTTCATAGCCCTGACGGTCGTATATACGCTTGAACATATTGCCCGTTAGAAGCACGCAGATATACTGGTCGGCCACCGCGAGGTTCAGCATCAAACCGCTGCAGGCTGTCGCACTGACCAAACTGGTGCGACAGCGAATCATGCGCACAAACAATTGCGTGATGCCACGCACCATGCCGCCGGCTTCCATGGTTCCACCGAAACACATGGCACAAAGTATCAACCAAATTGTTCCCATCATGCCGGCCATTCCGCGCGTGGCAACGAGATCCGTCAGGAGTTGGCTATCTGTTGGAATGGAAGTGCTGCCATAGACGCTCTGCATGGCGCCTTTAAACAAATCGCCGTCGGCAATTTCGCCCAACACGTCGCTCTGAAACACCAAGGCAAAAACCACGGCCAAAAGCGTGGAGAGAAACAAAGTGATGATGGGCGGCCACCGCTTGGCAATCATTATCCCCGTAAGAACAGGCACAGCAAGCAGCCAGGGCGTGATGTTGAAACGGCCGGAGAGGGCTTGACTGAATGCTGCGATTTCGCCCGTATCGGAACCTTCAAACATCAATCCGACCACAAAAAACACCACTGAGGCAATCACGATGGAGGGCAATGTGGTGATGACCATATAGCGGATGTGCTGAAAGAGCGGAACGTTGACGCTGCCAGAAGCCAAGACTGTGGTGTCGGACAAGGGAGAGATTTTGTCACCGAAATAGGCTCCGCTGATGATGGCCCCTGCAATCCATCCGTCGTCGAATCCCTGCGCACGACCGATGCCCATGAGGGCAATGCCGATGGTGGCGATGGTTGTCCACGAACTGCCAGTCATGACACTGACCATGGCGCTGATGATGCAGGAAGACACTAAAAAGACATCTGGATGGATGATTTGCACCCCGTAATAGATGAGCGACGGCACAACGCCGCTCACCATCCACGCTCCGCTCAAGGCACCAATGAGCAAAAGGATGATAACGGCCGTTGCCACATTGGTGATGTTAAAGACGATGGCTTCTTCAAATTTCTTCCACGGCACTTTCAAAAAACACATGCCAATCAATACGCAAAAGGCCGAAACGACAAGAAGGGTCACCTGACTGGCACCGGAAAGCGAATCGCTCCCGTAGGCACGAACAGTGGCCACAAGCATCAAGACCAAGACTATCAAAGGCAGAAGGGAAAGGAAGGCTGAAGGGGTTTTTGGAGTTTCTTTCATGTATAGTTATTCAATATTTCTTAATAAACCATGCAAAGTTAGTCATTTATTAATAAATACACAAGTTTTATACAATCCGAGTTCTCTGCGTTTTTACGAAAAGGTGACTGATATGTATTCAGAAATGCTGTCTCTATATAAGCAAGTTGGTATTCAAAAAAAGCTTACCACAGAGAAAGCCTCATCCGACTTTCCGCTGTGGTAAGCAATATCAAAGGGAGGGAAGCAAGCTTACACTTCCTCCATTATTTCCGACAGGTCTTTTCTGACTTTTTCCGCCCTTGGACAATCGTCTGCAATGTGTCCGATGGGGATGATGACCACGGGCTCGAAGTCTTCCCGGCCAAAATATTCATTGAATTTGGCGGGATTGAAGGCACACACCCAGCACGTGCCGAGTCCACGATCAGTGGCGGCAAGGCAGAGATGCTCGGCAGCGATGGCGACATCGATGGCACCATGTGGATAATTGTCGTACTTGCGCACCCAATTTTCCTTCACGTTCATCAGTCCGACGATATAAAGCGGCGCCGTGCGAAACCATTCGCGGTCGTAACACGCCTGAAGCTGTTTTTTCGCCGCTTCTGAACGCACCACAAGCCAACGCCAAGGCTGTTTGTTGCAGGCGGAAGGCGCCATGCGCACGCATTTCATAATATATTCCAGGTCTTCCTGGCTTACCGGTTCGGCCGTGAACTTACGGGCAGAGAAACGCTCACGGCTCAATGAAAGCATACTTTCCATAATGATGATTATTGGGGGTGACAGAGATTAAGTAATGGCAAAAGTTTTTAGGGGTGTTCTATAAATTAGCTTGAGCCGATTTTACATTTATCGCGAAGCAGATTGTTGTATTTCAAAGACGAGCATAGCGAGCTATGTGAGTCTTTGAAATACAGCAAGATGCGAGTGAGAACTGTAAAAGCGGCCAAGTCAATCCTAAATAAAGAATCTCCATTAAAACTAATTTATAGAACATCCCTTAACCATTACTTATCTTGAACACCCACTTATTAAAATACCCATTTCATGCCAAGGCACGGGCGACACTTGAATCCGGCAACAGAACCGAAGTTGTTGCTCAACTCCACTTCCGTTCCCAAATTGAGGTTGTCAACGCCGAAATGTCTTCCGACATTATACCACAGCTGGGGTTCGCTGACGAAAACGGTGTGCTTGAGCGTTGAAGTGCCATCTTCCTGGAAGTCGCAAGCATGGTCTTCCCACCAGAAATCGGCAAAACCATCGAAGGCGAGGCCCTTCAAGCCGAGGAAATCCTGACAGGTCCAAACACCGGTCAGCTGCATGGGCACTTTGCTGTCGCTTTTCCGGATGTTCTTATAAAGCACCTTGAAGTTAAAGGTGTTTTTAAACGATTGGTCGTGCAGGAAATAATCCACACCCACCAACCAGGCGTTGTTGATTGGATACTTGCGCGTGATGCCGCCGTTGTATTCCACCTGAAGGCTCAAAGGCGCCAGTTTGGTGTTTTGCCAGAAATTCAGGCAACGGGCAATTTCCAAATAGGAGCCGCCCGGCGCAAGGTTGGGACCCTCAACGTGCTGGTCGTAATTGAAATCGGTGTCTACAAAGAAATAGGTGTTACCCCATTTGTCGCCCTTGAACATTTCGAGCGTAAGGGTGGTAAACTTGCGGTCGGAACCGAAATCGTAGAACACCTGCATGTTCACCTGCGACTTGGCAGTGAACGCGCTGCAGAGAAGCAGCGAAAAGAAAAGCAATGATTTTTTAAAAGACATCATCCTAATGCGTAATTTATAATAAACAATAAAGCCAACACCACCAACGTGACGTTGAGGTTTTTCCATTTTCCGGCACAGAGCTTGATGATGACGTAGCTCAAGATGCCAAGGCAAATGCCGTCGGCAATGGAATAACACAACACCATCGTAATCATGGTGATGAAAGCTGGAAACGACTCACTCACATCTTCGAGATTGATTTTCTTGACGGAATCAACCATCAGCACGCCAACCATCACCAATGCGCCGCTCGTTGCGGCAGCAGGGATGAGCAGGAAGAGCGGGGCGAAGAAAATGGAGATGAAAAACAAGGCACCGACAACCAGCGCGGTCAGGCCGCTACGCGCTCCCTCTGCCACGCCGGAAGCACTTTCGATGTAGGTGGTGATGGTGCTGCTCCCCAAGAAAGCGCCAACCGTCGTACCGATGGCATCACTCATCATGGCACGCTTCATTTCTGGCGTTTCCTTACCTTCAACAGAGTGGCCGGTTTTCTGAACCAACGCCACCAAGGTGCCGAGCGTGTCGAAGATGTTGACCAGGAGGAGGGAGAAAATCACCATGATCATCTTGAGATTGAAGAATCCCGTTTCGGGATTGACGAAGGCCGAGAAGTCAAACTGGCAGAACACGGGCGCCATGCTGTGGGGAAGAGAGACGGGACTCCATGACTCTGGCATCGAGACGACACCCATCGGGATGGCCACAACGGTGGCAATCAAAATGCTGTAGAACAATGCGCCTTTCACACCTCGCACCATCAGCAAGCCGCTGAAGAGGATGGAAAAAATGCCGAGCAGACATTCATTGGAAAAACGGCCCAGACGAACAAACGTGTCGGGGTCGGCCACAATGATGTGCGCGTTTTTCAATCCGATGAAGGCGATGAACATACCGATGCCGGCTGAGATGGCATAGCGCAAGTTGTTGGGGATGCACTGCATGATGAGGTCTCTCACGTTGAGAAGCGTGATGAGAATGAAGAGTATGCCCTCCACAAGCAAAACGGCCAATGCCTGCTGCCACGTCAGACCCATGGCTTGGCAGAGCGTAAAAGCAAAAAAGGCGTTCAGCCCCATGCTCGGCGCCTGCGCAAACGGGAGCCTTGACATGAAGGCCAGCAACATGGTGGCCACGCCGGCTGCAACGGCTGTTCCGGTGAAAAGCGCGGCCTTGTCCATTCCGGTCGTGGAAAGGATGGCGGGATTGACGGCCAAGATGTAGCACATGGTCAGGAATGTGGTCAATCCGCCAATCACTTCCACCCTCACCGACATTTTTTGCTTGTCAAATCCGAGAAGTTTTTGAAGTGTCATATATTATGTATGTAATCTGGTTTCAGAATGGGCTTGAGACACTGAAAATATGTTTCGGCAGACACGTTTATGGTGTCCTGTTCTCATTACTTACTCTGGTTCCAGCATTCCGCCCGTTAGACAAAGGCAAAAACAAAGCCTCGATTCTGACGCGGACTCCGGCAGCCCACCGCTTCCGCATCAGAATCGAGACTTGTTTCTAAATTTTATTTGAGCAATTCAGAAAGCGTTTTATCAAGTTCCTCACCGCGCAATCCTGTTGCCACCACCTTTCCCTGCGGATCAAAGAGGATGGTTGCCGGGATACTGTTGATGCCATAGGCTTCGCCAGCCACACATCCCCAGCCCTTGAGGTCGGAAATGTGGTGCCAAGGCAAGTCCAAATGCTTGATGGCACCCGTCCATGCTTTTTTGTTATTGTCGAACGACACGCCGACAATATCAAAACCCTTGTCGTGGTATTTGGCATAGGCGGCCTTCACATTGGGCATTTCCTTACGACAAGGACCACACCAAGAGGCCCAGAAGTCGACAAGCACGTATTTTCCGTGTCCCACAAATTCTGAGAGTTTGCGTTCCACACCGGTTGTATCGGCACAAGAGAAATCAACCATCGGCGAACCCTTCACCTGATGTTTCCATCCGTTGATGGCCTTATGCATGGGGGCCATCATGCTGGTTTCGAAAAACGCGGGTTTCTTGTCAGCAATGGCAATGATTTCCTCACGTGGCATATCGCCGGCCACCGAACGAAACAAGATAGCTGGGAAGATGGCCTTGGGATTTTCTTCGATACACTTCTTCACCTCTGCCACCATAGCTTCCACAATTGACTTATACTCGTTGTTGATGCGGAGGCCGATGCTGTCTGGCACCTGTCCCTTCTCGCGGTAGCTGTTGTATTCCTTTGACAAAACCGCCAAGCGAGCTATTTTGGCGTTGTGGCTGGCCGACCAGCGTGTCAGGGCTTCGTTTTCAGCAGTTCCGCTGGTGGTTTGGTTTTCAATGTCAACCTTCACATTGCCGTCCAAAACAACAGGCACAGAGTTTGTTTTCTTCGCACGGACATAGGCAAACATTTTGCCCTTGGCATCTCCGCTAAAGGAGAACTGTCCGTTTTTAACCATCGTACTGTCAATCTGACGCGACTCGGCGCTCTGAAGATATACGACAGCAACTCCCTTTGGAGCCTTGCCACTGACGGTGTACTGCTGAGCACTCGCACCTAAGGCCATTACGGCCAACGTGGCAACTAACAATTGTCTCTTCATATTGAATTTATTGTTTTTAAAATACTATTTACATAGGTGGGGCTATAAACCCGGGTGCAAAGGTAGTTTTCATTCATCAGTCTGCAAAGCATTTTATAAGGATTTTGACAACAAGTTGCTGTCCTGTTTTAATTTTGAAGGGGCAGTTATTCAGATTGGTTCAATTAAATATTGTATCTTTGCAGAAGATAGGCTGCACCTCAGCATAGCGAACAAGCAAGCTTGACGCTCTGCATTCGGTTTGCACTATCTTTGCAGAAGATAGGCTGCACCTCAGCCATCAGAACACCTATTATATATAAATAAGGTATATACGTCAATATAAATATGGACAACTATATCGTTTCGGCACGCAAATACCGCCCTGACACGTTTGACACCGTTGTTGGGCAGCATGCCTTGACCACTACACTCAAGAATGCCATTGCCTCAGGGAAACTGGCACATGCTTACCTGTTCTGCGGTCCGCGCGGTGTAGGCAAAACAACATGTGCCCGCATTTTTGCCAAGACAATCAACTGTCTTCACCCGAAAGAAAACGGCGAAGCATGTGGCGAATGTGAAAGCTGCAAGGCTTTCAACGAGGGACGAAGCTATAACATACACGAATTTGACGCGGCCTCAAATAACTCGGTTGAAGATATCCGCTCACTCATCGAACAGGTGATGATGCCACCGCAAGTGGGACGCTATAAAGTATTCATCATCGACGAGGTGCACATGCTCTCGTCACAGGCGTTCAACGCTTTTCTGAAAACGCTTGAAGAACCGCCCTCACACGCCATCTTCATCTTGGCCACAACGGAGAAGCACAAAATCCTGCCGACTATCTTGAGCCGCTGCCAGATTTATGACTTCAACCGAATGGAGGTGACTGACATCGTCAACCATCTCAAACATGTGGCAGAAAAGGAAGGCATAGAATATGAAGAAGAAGCGCTCGGCATCATTGCACACAAGGCCGACGGCGGTATGCGCGACGCTATGTCGATTTTCGACCAGGTGGTGAGCTATTCAAATGGCCACATCACCTATAAGAAGGTGATTGAAGACCTCAACGTGCTCGACTACGACTATTACTTCAAAATCACCGACCAGCTGCTCAAACCGGATATTCCAGCTGCAATGCTAACGCTCAACGATATTCTCTCAAAGGGATTCGACGGGAATTTGTTTGTCAACGGGCTCGCAACGCATTTCCGCGACTTGCTCGTCAGCCATGACGAACAGACTCTGCCACTGCTCGAAGTGGCGGCTTCGGTGCGCGAACGCTATAAAGAACAAGCAGCACGCTGCCAACCGAAATTTCTCTTCCATGCGCTCAGGCTCTGCAACCGCTGCGACCTGAGTTACCGCACCAGCAGCAACAAGCGCTTATTGGTGGAACTGACCTTGATTGAAATCGCACAAGGAGATGACGACGAGAGCTGTGGGCTTGGCCCTACGAAACGTCTTAAACCCCTATTCAAAAAGCAGCAGGCCGCCACAAAACCGGCCGCACCGCAAACCGCAACTTCTGCGGCAGTAAGCACAAACACAGCAACAACGCAAACAACACCGCACACTCCTCGAACGGCGGTGGAGCCACAACAGGTTCAACAACAGGTCCAACAACCTGCAGCACACCAAATGCCGCCGATGCCAAAGGCACAAAATCAGCCAACATCGGCACGCCCAATCGTCACGCTCTCCATTCGTCCGGAACACTACAGACAACAGCAAAACGTTCAAACTACGAAGCAAGTTGCCAGTCCGGTGCAATCAACGGGCGTTGAAGAATGCCAACCGTTTGACATGAGCGACCTCTCTTACCAGTGGTATCGCTACGCCTTGTTGCTTCCGAAAGAACAAGCCGCACTGGCTGGGCGCATGAAGAACATCGAACCGACCATCGCTGACAACTGGACAATTGACATTCCAGTTGAAAACGAGCAGGTCATCCGCTTCATGAACCCAATCAAAGAGTCTCTGACGAAGCATCTGCAAACGAGCCTCCACAATTCACACATCACGCTCAACTACCGACTTATCAAACACGCTGAAGAGCGGAAAGCATACACGCGTAAGGAGGTTTTGGAATCGATGATGAAGAGAAGCCCGGCTTTGGTCAACCTCATACGTGAATTTAATTTGGCGTTGACGTAAGCGGTGTTAAAAGGTTTTCCTTGCACACACCCAACGCCATTGCTGAAGCGTTGCCAGCAGTTTGCCAAGACCGTCATTCATCTATAAAAACGAAGCGGGCAGCAGTAAATACAAAGCGAACAGCCCCTTCCCTCTGACAGATTTTTTACAAACAAGAAAACATATAAAAATGGAACAACCAAACAAGTACATCAGCGTTGCATACGAACTCTACACCGACAACGAAAAGGGCATCCACGAACTCGTGGAGAAAGCTCCGGCAGAACACCCCTTCCAGTTTATCTCTGGACTTGGTGTAGCCCTCGACGCTTTTGAAAGCCACATCGCCGCACTGAACGAAGGTGACAATTTCGACTTCACGCTCTCTGTTGACGAGGCATACGGCCCATACATTCAAGAACACGTCATCGAACTCGACAAGGCTGTCTTCTGCATCGACGGGAAATTTGACAAAAACACCATCTATCCTGGCAACATCGTTCCTTTGGTGAATGCCGACGGCAACCGCTTCCAAGGCCTCATCACGGATGTCAAGGAAGACAAAGTGGTCGTTGACCTCAACCACCCTCTTGCCGGCAAAGCACTCCACTTCAAAGGACAGGTTGTCACTTCACGCGAAGCAACCAACGAGGAAATCAAAGATCTCATCAACAGAATGAGCGGCGAAGGCTGCGGCGGAAACTGCGGCGGCTGTGAAGGCGGATGCCACGGAGAAGGACACGGCGATGGCGAATGCTGCGGTAAGCACGAAGGACACCACCACGGAGAAGGATGCTGCGGAGGCGGACACGGACACTGCCACTAAGCCGACATTATCTTTTCAATTATAGCAATTTAAAAATCGGGCGCTTTGCGGCGCTCGATTTTTCACATCCAACATTCAAAGCAAACACCCCATGAACACGTTTGGACATCTATTCAGACTGACCACCTTCGGAGAAAGCCACGGCCCAGGCATCGGAGGTGTTGTTGACGGCATGCCTGCCGGCATTGAGATTGACCTTGATTTCATACAAGAAGAGCTCAACCGACGCCGACCGGGACAAAGCAAACTCACCACTTCACGAAAGGAGGGAGACCGCGTCGAATTGCTGTCTGGCGTTTTCGAGGGACGCTCCACGGGTTGCCCCATAGGTTTTCTTGTACGCAACGAAAACCAACATTCTGACGACTACGACAACTTGCGCGACACGTTTCGCCCAAGTCATGCCGACTACACTTATTTCTGCAAATACGGCCTCCGCGACCACCGTGGAGGCGGACGCTCGTCGGCACGTGAAACCATCGCCCGTTGTGTTGGCGGCGCTTTGGCCAAACTCGTGCTGAAACAACTCGGCATAAACATCACGGCATACACATCGCAAGTCGGCCCGATTTGCCTGCAACGCGACTACCATGAACTCGACTTCAGCCAAATTGAACAAAACGCCGTGCGCTGCCCTGATATGGAAAAGGCCGCAGAAATGGCGCAACTCATCTCGGAAGTTAAAGCCGACGGCGACACCATCGGCGGCATCATCACCTGCGTAGTACAAGGCTGCCCCGTTGGACTTGGATCGCCGGCTTTCGGCAAACTGCATGCCGAACTGGGCGCGGCCATGCTCGGAATCAACGCGGTCAAGGGATTTGAATATGGCGAGGGATTTGCCGGCGTTTGCGCACGCGGCAGCGAACAAAATGATGTCTTCATCCCCAACGGACAAGGCGGCATCACCACACGAACAAACCACAGCGGAGGCATTCAAGGCGGCATCAGCAACGGAGCCGACATCTGTTTCCGCGTAGCATTCAAGCCCGTGGCAACGCTTCTGCGCGAACAAGAAACTATGGACATCCACGGAAAGGAAACCATTGTCAAGGCACGCGGACGCCACGACCCATGTGTACTTCCACGCGCCGTACCTATCGTTGAAGCGATGGCTGCAATGACAATTCTTGACCATTATTTACTCAATAAAACCGTCAGGTGTTAAATACTTTTTCGTTGCGCAAGAAAAAACCATAAGAAAGCGCCACGATTGCAATCATTTATTTACATTTGCGAATAAAATCTTGTCGTGATGACAACATCTTGATTAGTTTAGTTAAGTCTAGTTTAGTTTTTGTGTTGGTTAATGGAGGCTCGGAATACCGGTGTCTCCATTAATTATTTTATAAGAGGCAGGACGATTTTTATAAGGGGGGGCAAGAATGGTGCGCTGATTTCATTGCGAAAATGCAGGAGCTTTTAAATGACTCGTACAATCTCAGTAGCATTCTGTTGAGCCAGCATAAGTCCAACGTGCTAAACGAAAGAAGGAGACAAGCGGATGTTTGCATATCGCACATCGCTTGTCTCCTTCTTTTTGTAGAATGTAGAATATAATATGTGGGGTTGTTTAAAGCATAAAATAGGTGAGCCCTGCGTTAGAAATCAATCTCCAAACCTACGCCAAAGACATCGTTGGTGCGGTGGAAATTGTCGTAACCTGTCGTTGAGTAGTTTCTGAGACCCGTAGCGATTTGCGTGAGCGCTCCTGCCTCGTGTTGGTAGGTCTGAAGTTTCTCTGTGGCAACGGCGCGTTCCACTTCCGTTGAACCTGGATTCGTCAAAATCGCCTGACACTGGGTGATGCCAGCCTGCAATTGTCCGGCCATCGGCTGCAACATGCCATTGAACTTCTGCTTCATATCGCAATAGTCGGCCATATCTTTACGGTAGTGCTGATAGAAGGTCTTGAAATAAGCCACATTGAGTTTCACGCGCTCTTTGAGGCGGAAGGCAGCTCCAAGACCAACGGAGTTTGAGTTAGTCACAAAGCTCATATCTGTGATGAAACGGCTGTCTTTTCCCAAACCATATTTTGTTGACTGCCATCCGGCGCTAACCGTCCAACGCTTAGAGAGGTCATATTCCATTCCGGCCAAAACCTCCCAACCGCCGTTCTTAAGCTGCTCATGACGACTGTTGTGCTGCGTAGCTTGACGGTCGAAATAATAGTGGAATCCGCCATTGGCACGCAATCCGTCAATGATTTCATACTGTGCACCGAGCGCCAAGATGGCGGGAATGTCGGCTGCCACATGCAGTCCGTCGTCAAACTCGTCCAAACCACTACTGTTCACACCGCTGCGGTTTTTCAGTCTCAAACGTGTCTTAAACTCATATCTGGCAGAAAGGTTCCAGCGTCCCGTTTTGTAATCAACAGAAACAATCGGCGTGAATCCCCATCCGCTCTGGTCGCAGTTGAGCTCGCGGTCTCCGACCAGGGACGCGAAATCGGGCAATCCCTGCGACTGGAAGAATTTCGCAGCCGGCATATTGACAGCGCCAGCAGGTCCCTGCACTTCTACATTGATGTTGCGCACGTAGCCATAATAGTTACAGTTGGCATAAATGACACGTCCACCCACATTGACATTCAAATTTGGGTTGATGCGATAACCGACGCCAAACTGACCGCCGAAATAATACTGGCGGCCCTGCATGTGCGTATCGAAAGAATAACCGCTCACCGCACCTGGTCTCAAAGCGCCAACCAACACCGGCACCATAGCCACCTGGCTTTCAAAAGAAGGCAGACCATCGGAGAAGTTACACTTTCCGCCACCGCCTGTCACACCCAAATGGAATGTGGCAAACCACTTTTCGCCCACGCGAGCCAAGTTGAGAGACGGCATCACAGGAGCCGAGGCCTTACCGTTAAAACGCTTGACACCGTCAGGATTGTTGCGCACGCCGTTGACCGTTCCGAGCGCAAACGGGCCAGCATTCTGCGGACCGAAATAAGAAGTCGTCGTTCGGCTCTGATAAGCACTCTGTATGTCGAATCCCAAATGCCAACCAACCGACATAAAACCAACGCCAGCCGGATTGGAATAGGCACCGTCAATGCCGATGGCACCATCACGCGCAGGATTACGCAAGAAATTAACGCTCTGGTTCGTGTTCGTCAAGTAACCACCAGCCTGCGCAGTGGTTGCAGCCATCAGCAAAGAGGCTGCGAGAATTGAAAATTGCTTCATTCTTCTGTTTAATTGGTAAAATCGGCGGCAAAAGTACAATTAATCTGCACAGCAACAAAATCTTTGTGCAAATAAATTGCATACAACCCGCCCTTTCGTGCAAAAATGCCTTCCCAACTTGCCTTTTTAGGGGTTGAACAACACCATATCTCTCCTAAAAGTTTTTTTCAAGTGCCCCATAAAGGAAAATTCCAACAACACGCCTCCTGCACCGCGCAACAGCAATGCAACAGCAACGCGGTCACAACACAGCCATAACGCTTCCTCGACGCTACTACAAATACCCAAAGAAGAAAGTTTAACGGCATAATCCTTGGCACATATAACCATAAATCGTACTTTTGTACTTGCATAAGGGAGGTTCCCGATTTCCGCCATCAAAGCACGAGCCGTTTTGCGAAAGAGCACGAGCCGTTCTCTGGAGATTTTCAAGCCACCCCATAATCAGAATACAAACAAACGTCATATATGGAAAAGAGTGATAGCGTCGTTATCATACCGACCTACAACGAAAAAGAAAATATTGAGAGCATCATCCGCGCCGTCCGCGGACTGGAAGCACACGATTTTGAAATACTTATCATTGACGACGGTTCGCCCGACGGCACTGCCGACATCGTCAAGCGGCTCATGGCTGGAGAGTTCAAAGACAAGTTGCACCTCGTTGAGCGCCAAGGCAAACTGGGCCTTGGAACGGCCTACATTGCCGGATTCAAATGGGCGCTGGAACATGGCTACGACTACATCTTCGAAATGGATGCCGACTTCAGCCACGACCCCAACGATTTGCCACGACTCTACAACGCTTGCGCGAAAGACGGCTACGACGTTGCCATCGGTTCCAGATACGTAAGCGGCGTAAATGTTGTCAACTGGCCTATGGGACGCGTACTGATGAGCTATTATGCCTCAAAATATGTGCGCATCGTGACGGGCGTTCCCATCCACGACACCACGGCCGGATTCAAATGCTATCGCCGCAAAGTGCTTGAGACCATTGACCTCGATGCCATCCGCTTTAAGGGCTACGCCTTCCAGATTGAAATGAAGTTCACGGCCTATAAACTCGGATTCAAAATCAAGGAAGTGCCTGTTATCTTTGTCAACCGCCAGCTTGGAACGAGCAAAATGAGCGGAGGCATCTTTGGCGAAGCGCTCTTCGGCGTGGTACGCCTTCGCTGGGCGGCTATCTGCGGCAAAATCAAACCGAGAAAATAAGATTCCAGCTCTTCCTGCTTGAAATCATTTTTCGAAAAAAAGACCTGAACACAATAATATGAAAAAAGGTGGGGCTCAATACAGCTCCACCTTTACGCATATACTATATAAGGCGCATGCGGCACGGTGCATTGCATCAAAATGCTTGCCACCAAGCAAGCCTGAGAATCCACCGAGCAAACCTTGGAAACTCTAAGCACACCATCCCCTGCCCTGCAACCAACCGAGAACAACATGCAACGCAGACTACTGATTGACCATGTCATCATGGTGAACGAAGGACGCGAATTTAAAGGCGCGCTCCTCATCGAGAACGAACACATCGGACGAATATTCGAAGGTGAAGTCGACTATTCAAGCATCGCCACAGATGCCATCATCAATGCAGAAGGATGCTACCTCATCCCTGGCGTTATGGACGAACACGTACATTTTCGCGATCCTGGACTGACTTACAAAGCCGACATGGAAAGCGAGAGCCGAGCCGCCGCAGCAGGCGGTGTCACCACCGTCTTCGACATGCCGAACACCAAACCGCAGACCACCACCACCGAAGCCTTGCGCGAGAAATTCTCCATCGCTGCAAAGAAATGCTGCATCAACTACGGATTCTTCTTGGGAGCCACAACCGACAACACCGATGCACTGCTTCATCTGAACCCGAGAAAGGTGGCAGGCGTGAAACTCTTCATGGGAGCCTCAACTGGAAACATGCTTGTCGATGACGACAAAGCGCTCCGCAAGATTTTCCAAGTGTCAAAAATGCCAGTCATGGTTCATTGTGAAGACAGCCAAATCATCAACGACAACATGAAGGCCTGCAAGGAAAAGAACGGGGAAGACCCAGACATCAAGTTTCATCCGCTCATCCGCTCCGAAGAAGCCTGCGTTGCATCAACAACGAAAGCCGTTGAACTGGCCAAAGAATACGGAACGCGCCTGCATGTGGCCCATATATCAACGGAACGCGAATTGGCATTGTTTTCTCCGGAACATCCCAACATAACGGCCGAAATCTGCGTGCCACACCTGCTCTTCTGCGACGAAGACTACGCCCGCCTCGGAGCCCGCATCAAATGCAATCCGGCCGTCAAGACCAAAGCCGACCGCGAAGCCCTACGCAAAGCGCTGAACGACGGAACAGCCGCCACCATCGCCACCGACCATGCTCCACACGCCATCTACGAGAAAATCGGCGGTGCGGCCAAAGCGCTCTCCGGCATGCCGATGGTGCAATTTTCTCTCGTGTCTATGCTTGAATTGGTTGACAAGGGCATACTCCCAATGACGCGCCTCGTTGAACTCATGTGTCACGCCCCAGCCCGCCTCTTTAATGTCGAACTGCGCGGCTTCTTGCGCGAAGGCTATAAAGCCGATCTCGTGTTGTTGCGCCCGCACGCTCCTTGGACGTTGACGCCCAACCGCATTGAGAGCAAGTGCAACTGGAGTCCGATGGAGGGACAAGTCTTTAATTGGCGCGTTGAGAAGACCTATTGTAATGGTTTCCTGCTATACAACCAAGGCCGCATCACGAACGAGGCATTCCGCGGACAGCCTGTGACCTTCGACCGATAACTCCCCATCTGGCAAGCAAGCAGAAATCTCAAATCCATTCTCCCGAAAAGCCCACACCGACAACCCCATAAGCCAAACCCACCAACCAGCCATGCTCCACATCCAAGCATATACCATTACGGAACTCGCGCCCTACATCAACTGGATATACTTCTTCCACGCATGGGGCATGCCGCCGCGCTTCGCCACAGTGACACAAGTGCACGATTGTCCGGGATGTCGTGGTGCCTGGCAGGCACAATTTCCGGAATCCGACCAGGCACAGGCCCGCGAGAGTATCAATCTCTATGCCGAAGCTCAACAGATGTTGAGAACGCTGTCATCAAAAAACTGCCGCATAAACAGCATCGTCGGATTGTTTCCAGCGTGGAGCGACGGCGACGACGTAATGGTGGCGGCAAACCCCGACGACACGACACCGCGCCGTCTGTGTTTCTTGCGCCAGCAACAAGTCCTACAAAAAAACGCCCCATACCTCTGCCTGGCCGATTTTATCAGTCCACACCGCCCACCCTCCGACGCTGACATCCACGTTTTGCCCATCGGCAACGTCATCGGACTTTTTGCCACTGCCGCCGAAATCTCCATGGAACATCTTTATGACCATGACGACTTCAAACGCTTGTTGGTGCAAACGCTCTCCGACCGTCTGGCCGAAGCGGCGGCTGAGCGGCTCCATGAGCAAGTGAGGCAAACGCTTTGGGGATATGCCCCCAGCGAGCGTTTCTCCTGTCAAGAACTTTTCTCGGAGAAATACCAAGGACGCCGACCCGCCATCGGCTACCCCTCCATGCCCGACCAAAGTTTCATCTTCGACTTCGCCAAAATCCTCCCCTTGGAGCGCATCGGCATTGCCCTCACGGAGAACGGCATGATGCAACCCCACGCCGCCGTTGCCGGACTGATGCTCGGACACCCAACAACGCGCCATTTCAGCATCGGAACCATTGACGAGGCGCAACTTTGCGACTATGCAAAACGCCGCGGCCTGCTTCCCGATGATGTCAGACGCTATCTGGTTGGAAATCTCAAGGATATCTGATATTCCGTAAAACACCTACTTATATATATGACATCACCTATATATAAGTAGGTGGTCAGAATTATTTTTACATTTGAAATGTTCTATCGGGATGCAGATACGCCACCTTGGGTGAAGGAGCAATGCGGGCATTGCGACTGAAAACAAGGTAAGTAGATGCGCCCGAGAGGACGTTTCAAATGTAAAAATAATGCTCTTGGCACATATATAAAAATAATTTTGACCACCTACTTATGATACTACGCATTCTCATCCCGCTCGTAGTCCTGCTAATGCTTCCCGCATGGGGCATCGACCGCCTGTGGTGGCACCGCCACGTCAAAGGATGGAAACGATGGCTTGTCTACACACCGTCGGCAACGCTCTCGCTGCTCCTAATCTTGACCGCCGCCAATGAGAGCTACTCCATGGCCGCCGACCACTGGAAAGGGCAACTGCTCTCCGTCACGCTCACATTTCTGGTGCCTCAGGCCCTGCTGGCCTTGCTGCTCGGGTTAGGACAACTGGCAAAACGCCGCGCACCGCGCATTTCCCATGCCATCAACATCGCGGCTGTCATCACCTCCCTACTCAGCCTCGCCGCCATGACCTATGGCATGACGGGCGGCTACCGGCATTTGGTTGTGAAACACTACACCTACACCGACCGCCGCATCCCCCCAGCCTTCAACGGCTACCGCATCGTCCAGTTGTCGGACCTCCATGTCGGCACCCTGCACGGACAGCCACAAGTGGTCCGCAACATCGTCGACAGCGTCAACGCGCAACGCCCCGACCTCATCGTCTTCACCGGCGACCTCGTGAACTACCATGCGGAAGAAATCTACGAATTCGAACCGATTCTTCGGCAACTGAAAGCCAAAGACGGCGTCATCTCCATCATGGGCAACCACGACTACGCGCAATATTTCCGCTGGGAATCTCCCCTCGACAGTCTGGCCGACATCCGCCGCCTGCAAAACCGGCAACGCGCCATGAACTGGCATTTGCTGCTCAACGACAATCACATCATCCGGCGCAGCAACGACAGCATTGCCATCATCGGAGTGGAAAATGACGGGCGGCCGCCCTTCCCCGCTTTGGCCGATCTGCCACGTGCACAAAGGAATCTGAATGACAACTGCTTCAAAATCCTCCTCTCGCACGACCCTTCCCACTGGCACCGCCAAGTCGTCCCCAACACCACCATTCCGCTAACCCTCTCAGGCCACACCCACGGCATGCAGTTTAAAATCGGCAATTTCTCCCCCGCCTCCTGGTTTTATAAAGAATGGGGCGGTGAATACACCGACCAAAACGGCCATACGCTCTACGTCAGCCTCGGCACAGGCGAAGTTCTACTTCCCTTCCGACTGGGAGCTTGGCCTGAAATCAACGTCATTCAATTAAATAATGGTGAAAAATAACTTGACGTCAACTTATCCTTTCACCATCACTAAGCAGGTGAGCAGATACATGGAAAAACCAGATTATCTGAACACCCACTCACAAACCATCTCACGCCAATAACACACTTATGAAATTTCTATACAGAATCTACCAATTGTGCATCGCCCTCCCCCTGGGCTTGATTGCAACCGTCTTGACAGCTCTCGCCACCATCATCGGCTGCTTCATTGGCAGCGCACATTTCTGGGGCTACTACCCAGGCAAACTGTGGTCGGTCTTCATCTGCCGCATTCTCCTGCTCCCCATCAAGATTGAAGGACGCGAACACATCGACCGCCATCAGAGCTACGTTTTTGTAGCCAACCACCAAGGTCCGATGGACATCTTCCTCATCTACGGCTTCTTGGGCCGTAACTTCAAATGGATGATGAAGAAAGCCCTGCGCCGCATCTTCCTGGTTGGCTATGCCTGTGAGAGAGCCCACCACATCTTCGTCGACAAATCCGGTCCGAAGAAAATCCAGGAAACCATCGACAACGCCCGCAACACACTCCAGCACGGCACCTCCCTCGTGGTGTTCCCTGAAGGGTCGCGCACCTTCACTGGCCACATGGGCCTCTTCCGCAAAGGCGCCTTCCAGTTGGCCGACGAACTCCAGTTGCCCGTTGTCCCCATCACCATCGATGGCTCGTTCGACGTGCTGCCCCGCATGGCCGGCTTCAATTTCGTCAATTTCCACCGCATGCGCCTCGTCATCCACAAACCCATCATGCCGCAAGGCAAGGGCATTGCCGACATCAACCAGACCATGAAAGCCAGCTATGACACCATCATGGCCGACCTGCCCGAAAAATATCAGGGCTACGTGAAAAACAAAGACCAATAAGTAATGGTGAAAGAATAAGTTGAGCAATTTTGACCTGTATTTTTGTTGGTTTTGGAATTTGGAAGAGGGAGCATAGCGGGCTATGTGACCGATGACAAATTTCAAAAACGGCAAAAATACAGGGCATAAGAAACAACTCCTTAATCCTCAAAAATTGGTCAAGTTATTTTTTTACCATTACTAACTCCGAAACCCCATTTTGAAGTTTTCCACGCCACCCAGCGCGAAAAACTAGCCCTCTCCCCACGTGTATCTCACAAATAATTAGTAACTTTGCCATGAAAATCATCTCAAGAGATATGCAAATAAAGGAAGTCACCCAGACCCTTGAACGGTTTGCGCCTCTGCCGCTACAGGAAAGCTACGATAATGCAGGCCTGCAGATTGGATTAACAGGAGCGCAAGAAGTGTCAGGGGTCTTATTGTGTTTAGACGTCACTGAAGACGTTGTCGACGAAGCTGAGCGCAAAGGCTGCAACATGATTGTGGCACACCATCCGCTCCTGTTTCGCGGTGTGAAATGCGTAGACGGACGCACGCAGGTGACGCGTTGCATGCAGCGTGCCATCCAGAAAAACATTGCCATCTATGCCGCCCACACCAACCTCGACAATGCCCCCGCAGGCGTGAATTTCCGCATTGCAGAGAAGCTCAACCTGCAAGACACAGAGTTTCTGCAACCGCTGCCAGACGGACAAGGCGGAAGCGGAATCATCGGCAACCTGCCAAAGGAATGCCAAGCGATGGACTTCCTTAAAGAGGTGAAAGAAATATTCGGTGTTGAATGCCTGATGCACAACAATGGGCCTCAACGTCCCGTCAAACGCATCGCCTTGTGCGGCGGTGCCGGAGACTTTCTCATCGACGAAGCCATTGAAGCCAGAGCCGACGTTTTCCTCACCGGAGAAATGGGCTACCACCGTTATTTCGGGCACGAAAGCGAAATTTGGATAGGCGTTTTGGGACACTACCAAAGCGAACAGTACACCATACAGCTCCTGCGCGACATCCTCTCGCAAAGCCTCCCTTCCCTGCCGCTATTTCTGACGGAGGTGAACACCAATCCGATTCAATACCTATAGGGAAAGCCCCAAGAAAGGCGACTCCGCTTAAAGCCCCTGGCACGCCCCACAAAGATTTTTAAAAGAAACACATATAAATAAGCATTTATCATTATGGCTAAGAAAGACGTTGCAGACATGTCTGTTGAACAGAAGCTGAAGAACCTCTATCAGTTGCAGACAATGCTTTCAGAAATTGACAAAATCAAAACGCTTCGCGGCGAACTTCCTTTGGAAGTAAGCGACCTTAAAGACGAGATTGAGGGATTGACCACGCGTCTGAAGAAATACGACGACGACATCGTAGCGCTCAACCAAGACATTGAGGCCAAGAAAAACAAAATCGATGAAGCACAGGCTGCAATCACGCGCTATAAAGGCCAGCTCAACGATGTGAAAAACAACCGCGAGTACGACACGCTCTCGAAAGAAATCGAATTCCAGACGCTCGAAGTTGAATTGCTCAACAAGAGAATCGGCGAAGCACAAAAGGCCATCGCTGGTAAGGAAAACGACATTGCCAACTGCAAGAACAAACTGGAAGAGCGCCGCGCTGACCTCGGCGTGAAGGAATCAGAGCTCGATGAGATCACCGCCGAAACCAAGGCCGAAGAAGAACGCCTGCGCGAAAAAGCACAGACGCTGGAGCTCGCCATCGAACCGCGCTTGCTTTCTGCCTTCAAGCGCATCCGCAATAACTCACACAATGGTTTGGGCATCGTTTACGTAGAACGCGGTGCCTGCGGTGGCTGCTTCAACAAGATTCCGCCACAGCGCCAGCTCGACATCCGCATGCGCAAGAAAATCATCGTTTGCGAATACTGCGGACGCATCATGATCGACCCTGAATTGGCCGGCGTGAAAATCGAAACGACCGAAACTGAAAAGCCAAAACGCCGCACCCGCAAACTCGCCAAGTAATGGTGAGCAGGAGCGCAAAGCAATCACATGAAAGGTGTCCAAGGATAAATTGGACACCTTTTATGTTTAGTGATGGTAAAAATCCCCTCTACACCACATCAAAATAAAAACGCCGCCCCACCCTGTCGGTTTACATCAAGATATGAAACTCCAACTCATCGTTGTCGGCAAAACAACCAGCGCCCCCTTGCAAGGCATGATTTCCGACTACACTTCAAGACTCAAGCACTACATTCCCTTCGAAATGGAAGTCATCCCGGAACTCAAAAACACCAAGGCGCTGACTCCCGAACAGCAAAAAACCAAAGAAGGAGAAGCCATACGCAAACTTCTGAAAGACGGCGACCACCTCGTTCTGCTCGACGAAGGTGGCCGCGAATTTCGCTCCGTTGAATATGCCAAATATCTACAACAACGCATGGCATCCGGCGCCCGCCGCCTGGTCTTTGTCGTTGGCGGCCCCTATGGTTTTTCTCCAGAAATCTATGCGCTGGCCAAAGAAAAGATTTCGCTCTCCAAAATGACGTTCTCCCATCAGATGGTGCGCCTCTTTTTCGTGGAACAATGCTATCGCGCCATGACCATCCTCAAAGGCGAGCCCTACCACCATGAATAGCCGCCGCCGTTTCCGCATGGCCCTGCTGCCAGTCCTGCTGGTGTGCCTTCCGCTGCCAGTCTCCTTCGCCATGCACCGTTCCAAGTTCCCCGCCGCCGACACCACAAGTCCGTCAGCCCGCCCAACGGCGGAAGGCGGAAAAGCACAAACGTTCCGCGTCATGACCTACAACGTGGAAAACCTCTTCGACACCCTCCACGATGCCGGCTTCAACGATGAGGAATTTCTCCCCGGTTCCAACCGCCGCTGGAACAGTCCGCGCTATTGGGGCAAACAACAAAAACTGGCTCGCACCATTGCCGCTGCAGGTGGTGCCGTCCCCGTTGACCTCGTGGCACTGTGTGAAGTTGAAAACGACACAGTGGTCAACCACCTGTGCCGCCGAACAATCCTGCGCCGACTGGACTACGCCTATCTCGTGACGCAAAGTAAAGACGCGCGCGGCATTGACGTGGCACTGCTCTATCAGCCTTTCCGCTTCCGCCTTCTCCATGCCGAAAGCCTGCGCATTCCTTTTGATGCCAGCTACGGCCGCTCAACGCGCGACATCCTGCACGCTGCCGGAATGCTGCAAACGGGCGACACGCTCGATGTCTTCGTCTGCCATCTGCCAAGCCGTCGGGGCAGCAACAAAAGCACGCGCAATTTCCGATATACGGCGGCACGCACCTTGCGGCATAAAATCGACAGTGTTTCAAACTGCCGGAAAAATCCGCTCCTCATAGCCCTTGGCGACTTCAACGACGAACACACCGACATCAGCATCAGCAAGATGCTTAACGCACACCCATACACCAGCCAGACAGCGGAGACAGTCTCTCCGGAAACCTCGCCAGACACGCAGCAGCTCTATGTCCTGTCGGCCAACCTCCGGGCAAAACCCGACATCAGAGGCACATATAAATACCAAGGACGTTGGAACCAGCTCGACCATATCATCGTCAACAGCCAACTGCTCTGCCCTTCCTCGCGCCTCCACACGACGCCTGCACGCTGCCGAATCTTTGCCCCGCCCTTCCTGACGGAGCCCGACAAGAGCGACGGCGGCGTCAAGCCGTTCCGCACCTACCTCGGACCGATTTACCACGGCGGCTTCAGCGACCATTTTCCTCTCGTTGCCGACTTTCTGATGCAATGAGCCATGCGCCACACTGTATCCCCTCAAGCATAGGGTGTTCAAAATACAGAGAAAATCAAGCTTAGCGGTAGCGCCCTCGCAGCGGAGATTTGCGCTACGCCAACATAATCATCTATTGCGGCGCCAGCACTGTAGCTCACTTTGCGAGCAAAGTGAGCTACAGTGCTTCGCCCCAGGTCTTCGTCGCACCTTATTAATTTGCCGTATTCCACGAGCAAACCTTGCTCATTCCATACAAAATCCTTACCTTTGCAGCCGAATTAAGTAATGGTAACCACCATTGCCCAAAAGCTTGTTTAGCCCAAACGCGGCCGCGTGATTGCCGAGAGGGCTAAACCGAGTGCTTGACAAACCTCGTAAAAAACAAGATAAAATGACAAAACGCTTCACTATGAGCCTCCCCTACATGCTGATGGGAGTGCTCTTCTGTGTCTGCTTAATTGCAGCCAACTTGCTCGAGACAAAGCAAGTGACGTTCGGTCCGCTGGAAATGACTGCTGGACTGATTGTGTTTCCCGTTTCTTACATCATCAACGACTGCATGGTTGAAGTGTGGGGTTATCGCCGCGCACGCTTCATCATCTGGCTCGGCTTCATGATGAACTTCCTCTTCGTGTTGTTCGGAATGATAGCCGACCTGCTCCCTGCCGCCCCCTACTGGACCGGCGAAGAAGGGTTTCATGCCATTTTCGGCCTTGCCCCGCGCATTGCCGGAGCCTCATTTTTGGCTTTCCTGGTCGGTTCATTCTTGAATGCCTACGTGATGAGCCGCATGAAATTGTGGAGCAACGGACGCAACTTTTCCCTGCGTGCCATCGCTTCAACCATTGTCGGTGAATCCGCCGACTCGCTCGTTTTCTTCCCCTTGGCCTTAGGCGGCGTTGTGCCCTGGGAAATCTTGCCGGCCATGATGATTTCGCAAGTCATTCTCAAAACGGTCTATGAAATCATCGCCCTTCCCATCACCATACGCGTCGTGAAATTCGTAAAACGCATCGAAGGACAAGACACCTACGACAAGGGCATCTCTTACAATGTCTGGAAACTTTCCGATATGTAAGCTTCTGCCCCAATCCCCCCCAACACACACAACATCCTTTGAGGCCTCTTCCACAGCGCCTCCCCATCCGAAACAATGCAACACCTCGACAACAAACGCGCCCTCGTTGTTTTCAGCGGAGGGCAAGACTCCACCACCTGCCTCTTTTGGGCAAAAGCCCACTTCGAAGAAGTCTGGGCTCTCAGTTTCACCTACGGACAGAAACACGTACACGAAGTTGACCTCGCACGCCAAATAGCCAAAGATGCCAACGTACACTTCGACTGCATGGATGCCAGTTTCATCAGCCAATTGGCCACTTCTTGTTCGCTCACCGACACCAGCATCGTCATGGACAGCGAAAAACCCGCTGCAGGTCCTCCCAACACCTTCGTGCCAGGCCGCAACCTTTTCTTCCTAAGCATCGCCGCCGTCTACGCCCATGAGCGCGGCATCCGCCATCTCGTGACTGGCGTTTCGCAAACAGACTTTTCTGGCTACCCCGACTGTCGCGACAATTTCATCCGCAGCCTCAACGTGACGCTCAACGAAGCCATGGACATGCAATATGTCATCCACACGCCGCTGATGTGGATCGACAAATGCCAAACATGGGCATTGGCCGACCGCCTCGGCGTGTTGCAACTGATACGCGAAAAAACGCTCACCTGCTACAACGGCATACAAGGTGACGGATGCGGGCACTGCCCGGCCTGCAAACTGCGCCGCGAGGGACTGGAACGCTATCTTTCTCTCTCCGAAAAAGAAAAAAGAAATCTTCTGCCGTCGTTTCTGATGGCAGGCATACAATAAGTAATGTTGAAAAAATAACTTCCGCAATTTTGCCGTTGGCAAGTAATATTTTATTTCCTCCCCTGCCTTTTCGGCTCTTTTCGAACTTATTCTCAGTCACAATGCTCGCATTGCTCCTTCGAATAAGCTCAAAAATAGCTCAAAAATGCAGGTGCAAAATTGAGGAACTTATTCTTTCAACATTACTAAACTGGTTGTTCTGAAATCATCATCCAACGAAGCAACCGCTTCTCCCAACCGTTTTTTCTCAGAACGCCACGACCATCAACAATCACCCCATCATGAACAGAGAATCCGACAACCTCCAAGCCTTAGGCAAGGCTACGAAATACCGCGACGACTACGCCCCAGAAGTCCTCGAGAGCTTTGAGAACAAACACCCAGGCAACGACTATTGGGTGCGCTTCAACTGCCCTGAGTTCACCAGCCTCTGCCCCATCACAGGGCAGCCCGACTTTGCCGAAATACGCATCAACTATCTCCCCGACCATAAAATGGTGGAAAGCAAGAGCCTGAAGCTCTACTTGTTCAGCTTCAGAAACCACGGCGACTTCCACGAAGATTGTGTCAACATCATCATGAAGGACCTCATCAAACTGATGGATCCAAAATACATCGAAGTGACGGGAATCTTCACACCACGAGGCGGCATCAGCATTTATCCCTACGCCAACTACGGACGACCGGGAACGAAATACGAAAAAATGGCCGAGTTCCGCCTTCTTCATCACGACCTTCACGCATAACGCGACGCCAAACAACCATCCTTCAAGCGGTGTCTTGTTTCATAATCCACTACTACGGACAAAGAATATGAAACAAGACACCGCTTGCTTTTGTCTGTGTTTTACTCCCCCAAGAATTTACATCTGGCCAACCTCTATCTCAAAGCCAGAGAAATGACTCAGCGAAAAAAGAGATGTCGCACATCGCCACATCAAGGGCCGTATTTCCCCTCTCCCCATCATTGCCAATTCAATCCCTATACTTTTTGGCGAACGCCGTCCTGCGTTCGATCGTGTCTCGCCCTGCATTCGATCGTGCCTCATCCCACGTTCACTCGTGCCCCGTCCCGCGTTCGCCAAAAAGTATAGGGGGCGGATTGACTTTCAATAGTTCCGACATTCTGAGTCGGGAGATTTCCAAAGGAAAATGCGACAGAGAGATTATGAGCAAAAGCAGCAAAATGACGGGGATATGAATTTTTTATTGGAAATAATTTGGCAGTTTAATCAAAACTCTATACATTTGCAACATCAACAATTAGAATTGTACATTAGCAATGAAAAAGAATTTGTCAAATATGAACCTTTTTTGGTGGCTTAACTTACTACTTCCAAAGTCGTGAGTTACTTTTTCATGTACCCCTAACTGAACATTCCATTTTGAAAAAAATAATCTTAGGCGGTCTGTCGTAGCTTGCGACAGACCGCCTTTTTTGTATCCCTACGCTTCAGCGCCAGCGAAGCACTGGTCTCCAGCAAACAAACCCATTACTAACATAACCCCAATAAGAAAATGAAAACGACAAGCAATTACCAAGTAAATGAAGAAGGTTTTTTCGGCAACTACGGCGGTGCCTACATCCCAGAAATCCTGCGTCCGTGCATTGAAGCCCTGCGCAAATGCTACCGGGAAGTGATTGAGAGCGAGAATTTCCGCAAAGAATTCGACGTGCTACTGCGCGACTATGTCGGCCGCCCCTCGCCGCTCTATCTCTCTGAGGCGCTGAGCCAACTGCACGGCTGCAAGATCTATCTGAAACGAGAGGACCTCAACCACACGGGAGCACACAAAATCAACAATGCCATCGGGCAGATTCTGCTGGCCAAACACATGGGGAAACAACGCATCATCGCTGAGACCGGTGCTGGGCAGCACGGCGTTGCAACGGCCACGGTGTGCGCCCTGATGAAGATGCCGTGCACGATTTATATGGGGGCAACCGACGTGGCACGCCAACGTCCGAACGTGGAGAAGATGCGATTGCTCGGCGCCAAGGTGGTGGCTGTTGAGAGCGGAAACAAGACCCTCAAAGACGCTGTCAACGAAGCCTTGCAAGAGTGGTGTTCTCATCCCGAAGAGACTTTTTATCTGCTCGGCTCTGCCGTGGGACCACACCCCTACCCCGACCTCGTGACACGCCTGCAGAGCGTGATCAGCAAGGAAATCCGTGCACAACTGCTGGAAAAAGAAGGTCGCGAAGTGCCTGATTATCTGGTGGCCTGCATCGGCGGCGGTTCGAATGCTGGCGGCACTTTCTTCCATTTTCTGGAGGAACCCGACGTGAAATTCATCTTGGCAGAAGGCGGCGGATTGGGTGCAGAGACGAAGGAAACGGCCGCCACATTGACCATCGGGACCGAAGGCGTGCTGCATGGTTCACGCTCGCTCGTCATCCAAGACGAGTACGGAAATGTGGCAGAGCCTTATTCCATCTCTGCCGGACTGGACTATCCGGGCATCGGTCCGCTCCACGCCACGCTGGTGAAAACGGGACGTGCGCAGGCATTAGCCATCACTGACCACGAAGCGCTGGCCGCCGCCTACGAGCTCAACCGCCTCGACGGCATTTTGCCAGCCTTGGAGTCGGCACACGCTTTGGGAGCGCTCCACCGCCTGAAATTCAAACCCTCTGACATCGTTGTACTGACGGTTTCCGGCCGCGGCGACAAGGACATCGACACCTATCTGAAACATGCTGGAGAGTTTGCCGCAGAAAACGGAATGCAGTAAGGGCGCTGAAAGTGCTCTCAAAAAGCCCCCGAAAACAAAACGCTCCAAAGAGAAACTGCGTGGTTCTCTTTGTAGCGTTTGCTTCTTTTGGGAGGGCAAAGCAGAGAGGCCGAAAAAACAATTGGAGAGACATTGGGATTTTGGGAATGCCACTCCCCGAGCGAAAGACTCTACCTATGTGACCGACGACTAATACCATAAACTGCAAAAAACAGGGCACAAATATATAACTTTCGACCCTTCAAAATTGTTCAAGTTATTTTTTTACCATTACTAAATTACTTAACTTTGCAACTTGTAAGAACAAACCACATGAAGACAATCGCAATCATCAACGCCATGCACAAGGAGCATGAGCAACTTGCGGCTCTGCTCTCAGATGCCAGCACTATAAAAGAAGGCCGTTTCACATTCGTGGAAGGTGTTTTCAACGGCCGCAAAATCGTTTTGATGGAGAGCGGCATCGGCAAAGTGAATGCCGCTGTCGGCGCCGTGGAACTGATTCACCGCTACCACCCCGACGCCCTGATCAATACGGGCGTTGCTGGAGGGATTGACAATTGCCTGAAGGTGATGGACGTCGTGGCCGGAGAACGCGTGGCATACCATGACGTGGACTGCGGACCGGAGTCTGAACTCGGACAGGTGCAAGGACTGCCACTCTATTATGAAGCCGACACGCAGCTCTTTCAGGCGGCCATGAGCATCCAGCCGAAGGAAACGACGATTCACGGCGGACTTATCTGCAGCGGCGACCAGTTTATCACCAGCCGCCAGCAATTGCAGAAAATCAAAGAACGCTACCCCGACGGTCTGGCGGTTGACATGGAAAGCGGAGCACTCGCACAGGTGTGTTTCCTTTATCAGGTGCCATTCTTGAGCTTCCGTATCATCAGCGACACGCCGGGAGCCGACCAACACTTCGACCAATATCTCAATTTCTGGGACACCATGGCCGACCGTTCTTTCGGCGTGACGGAGGCGCTGCTGCAAGCCATCACAAAATAACTAAGTAATGGTGCCACCATTACTAATTAAACCACAAGACATGAAAAAGATTCCAAGTTTCACCATAGACCACATCAAACTCAACCGCGGCATCTACGTGAGCCGCAAGGACGAAATCGGCGGCGAGACCGTCACGACTTTCGACATACGTATGAAACTCCCTAACCGCGAGCCGGTGCTCGGACAAGGGGCCATCCACACCATCGAACATCTTGCCGCCACTTTCCTGCGCAACCATCCCGTTTGGAAAGACCGCATCGTTTATTGGGGACCTATGGGCTGCCTGACGGGCAATTATCTGCTGGTGAAGGGCGACTTGACGAGCAAGGACATCCTGCCCCTGATGAAGGAGACGTTTGAGTTCGTGGCTAACTTTGAAGGCGAGGTGCCAGGAACCACGGCACGCGACTGCGGCACCTATCTGCTGCACGACCTGCCGATGGCCCGCTACGAGGCCAGAAAATATGTGGAGGAAACGCTTAACTTGGCCACAGAAGAAAACCTCGTTTACCCAGAATAAACAGAGCTATACGCTTATACACCCGAATTTCACCACGCCACTATCTGGTATGGCGCACACATAAAAATCCCCGGCTTCATCACGAATTGAAGCCGGGGATTTTAGTAGGGATGTCAACGATAAGGCGTTCTGTGTCTCAGCTGCAAAGTTTGCGATAGGCCGCTGCATAGCAACAGATGATGACGAAGCAGATGAGCGGAATGACGAATGAAAGCGCCATGTTGTGGCTGTAATCGGCAATAGCTCCCATGATGACGGGGGCAACGGCACCGCCAACGATGCACATGATGAGCAGGGAGGAGGCGGTCTTCGTATGTTCGCCCAAACCACGGATGGCGAGCGCGAAAATGGTGGGGAACATGATGCTCTCGCAAAGGAAGCAGAGGAAGAAGAAATAGAATCCCATGCGTCCGGCAACGAGCATGATGACGAGCATGGAGAGCGATGCGCCAACACCGAAATAGGCCAGAAGGCGCTCAGGTGAAAGGTATTTCATAAGATAGCTACCCACCATACGTCCTGCCATGAAAAGCCCCATGCCGAGCAGTCCGAGCCACATCGCGGCTTCTTCCTTGGGAACGCCCGCACTCTCGTCGGCGTAATTGATGAAGAAACTGTTGATGCCGGTTTGGGCGGCCACGTAACAGAACAGGGCCGTGAGACCGAAGAGGAAATGGGGATGGCTGAAAAGACGGGTGCGGCGAGCACGCTGTTGCAACGCATCGTCGCCCTGCTCGCTGCTCTCGATTTCCGGCAGAGGCAGACGCAGAAAAACGAAGAACACCAAAAGCACCACAACGCCGATGACGGCATAGGGCAAGGCGATATTGCTGTTGTCGCCAAGCACACAAAGTCCGCCAACGAGCGGCCCAAGAATCCATCCAAGCCCGTTGAACGACTGGGAAATGTTGATGCGGCGCTCTGCACTGTCGGAAGGGCCGAGCACGGTGACGTAGGGATTGGCTGCTGTTTCCAAACAGGTGAGCCCGCAACCGATGATGAACAGCGAGAGCAGGAAAAACTCAAAGGAATTGATGTAGCTGCCAGGAATGAACATGAGGGCGCCGATGCCGTAAAGCAAGAGGCCAGTGGAAACGCCCGTGCGGTAGCCAAAACGGCGGATGATGCGGCCCGCAGGCAGCGCCATGATGAAATATCCACCGTAAACCACTGCCTGCACGAGGGCGGAGCGGGTTTTGTTCATCGTGAAAGCATCCTGGAAATGCTTGTTGAGCACGTCAAGTATGCTGTGGGCAAAACCCCACAAAAAGAACAAGGTGGTGACGAGAATGAACGGCACCAGATAATTCACACCATTGTCGGCCTGAAAGAGTTTCAACTTTTTCATACGCGCTCGTGCTTCAATCAAGATAACGATGGGTCAGTCCTTCAAAAAACTCGATGCGGCGGTCGCGCAAGAAAGGCCACCAGCGGCGCACATTGTCGCTGCGGCGCATGTCAATGTCGACCACGACATTCACTTCCTCGTCCTTCGGTGCGCGATAGAGCATTTCGCCCTGCGGACCTGCCACAAAACTGCTGCCCCAGAACTGGATGCCGCGCGTGAGGTGGGAAGGGTCGTCCTCGTGCCCAGTGCGGTTTACGGCGATGACGGGCAAACCATTGGCCACGGCATGGCCGCGCTGCACGGTTGTCCATGCTTCGCGCTGCCGCTCCTGCTCTTCTGGATGGTCGCTGCTTTCATAGCCGATGGCCGTTGGATAAATGAGCAATTCGGCACCGGAAAGCGCCATGAGACGGGCTCCCTCTGGATACCACTGGTCCCAACACACCTGCACGCCGAGGCGACCGACGCTGGTGTCAATCGGATGGAAACCGAGGTCGCCAGGAGTGAAATAGAATTTTTCGTAATAGGCAGGGTCATCGGGGATGTGCATCTTGCGGTATTTTCCCGCGATGGTGCCGTCGGCCTCAAACACCACTGCCGTGTTGTGATAAATCCCGGCGGCACGGCGTTCGAAGAGCGACGTGACAAGCACCACGTGGTGCTTCTTGGCCAACGCTCCGAAGAACTCGGTTGAAGGTCCGGGAATGGGTTCTGCCAAATCGAAATTGTCTACGCTTTCAACCTGGCAGAAATAGGGAGAATTGTGTAATTCCTGCAACACCACCAACTGTGCACCGTGCTCTGCCACATCGGCAATATTGCGGGCTAACTTTTGCTTGTTGGCTTCCACATCGGCAGAACACGTCTGCTGAATGATGCCAACCTTGAGAATATCTGTATGTTTCATGATATCTATAATATATATAACTTGAGGAAGGAACTTCCCTTTCAAAACTATTTCACCACCCCTTTCGGATATTGCATCGTTGCACAATGCAACGAGCCGTGCTGACGAATCAGCGGACGACAGTCAATGCCCACGAGGTCGGCCTTCGGGAAAGCACGCTGCAGTGCCTGGCGCGTGGCCTCGTCTTTTTCTGGCTGCGCATAAGTGGGGTAAAGCACGGCCGTATTCATGATGAGGAAGTTGGCATAAGTGGCGGGAAGGCGCAGCCCGTCTTCGTCATAAATGGCATCGGGCAGCGGCACGGGGATGAGGCGGAAGGACGCCCCGCTCTGTGTGCGGAAAGCCTGCAACTCCTCTTCCATCTTCTTCAGTTCCTCGTAATGCGGGTCTTCGGTGTCGTCACACGAGACATAGACAATGGTATCGTCTGGGCAAAGGCGTGCCAGGGTGTCGACATGAGCGTCAGTGTCGTCGCCAGAGAGCTCGCCGTGGTTCAGCCACAAGATTTTCTCCACTCCCAGGTCGGTCTTCAAGCGCTGCTCGATGTCTTCCTTCGTCATGGAGGCATTGCGGTTGTCGTTGAGCAAGCAGCGCGACGTTGTCAAGAGCAATCCCTGCCCGTCGCTTTCAATACTGCCGCCTTCAAGTTCAAAGTCAAGGCAGTCTTTATATTCTCCGCCAACAATTCCTTCCTCAAAGAGGTGGCGGTTGATGGCGTTGTCGAGCGACGCTTCAAACTTGCCGCCCCAACCATTGAAACGATAGTCGAGCAGTTCGGGATTTTTCTCCCCGATGACGGCGATGAAAGCATGGTCGCGCGCCCAGGTGTCGTTGGTGGGGCAGGCGGCGTAGGTGATGTTTTCCGTGGCGCGTCGCGGCAGGCGTTCTTCGAGGAGCGATTTGACAGACGCGACATCGGGCGCAACGATGATGAGTTTTTCGCGCGTGGCAATTTCAAAAGCCATGCGCACGTAACACGCCGTCACATCCTGCAACATATAGGCCCAGTCTGTGTTTTCATGCGGCCACGTGAGCTGAACGGCGCTCTGCGGAAACCATTCGGCGGGCATCACGCGGCGCATTTTTTTCTGAACTTTTCCGCCGTCGTTGCCGCCGAGAAACATGTCGAGATTGAGGTCGGCACGCGATTGCGCGGGAGGTAAAGAGAAGAGTCCCATGAGTTATTTCAGTGGAAGTGTTTTGATTTTCTGTAAATAATGAACGAAAGCATCGGTCGTTGCCGGCATCTGCACAGAAGTGATTTTCTGCGAAGAGGGGAAGAACGAAGGGTCATAGCCGTCACCGCCGTTGACAATGAACTCGTCGGCAACGAGCACCACTGGCGTGTCGTCGGCAATGTAACGATGGGCACCGTCGGGGCCGTAGTAACTGAGCGACTGTACGTGGCGGCCTTGGTTGAGCATCACATCGAGCCAGCCGGTTTGCAACCATCCGTAACGCTGGTTATTCAAGCCAAATTCCACGAGTTCGCGCAACTGACGGCCCGTCATGCGGAAGGCACACAGGGGATTGGAGAAGGGCAACACCTCTCCCACGTCGAGCACACTGACGGGGCCTTTGGTGAAGCCCGCACGGATGCTGCCGAAATGGCTTGCACCGATGATGATGGCGCTGTCGGGCAAAGAGGCGGAACTGCGATAGGCTTCGGCATAAGCGCGGCAGACGATGGCCCCGACAACGGTTTGCTGATGCTTATGGTCGCGATCGTGTTCCAGGGTCTGCGGTGCCGTAGCGAGCTGCATGCCGAGCGGTGCCCCACCCTGCGTTTTGGTATGGGTGAGCAGCGAATCAATTTGCGATTGCAGGCGACGCTGCGGAGCGCCGAGCGCGGCGTTAGGATTGACGGGACAGAGTTCCACCTCGACTTTCTTCACCTTGCGCTTTTTGAGATTGATGGTTGCCTTCAGCACACTGATGTATTCCCCGTGCCATTTGCCTTGCACGATGGGATAATGGCACGCATTGATGGTGCCACACACTGGCTGATGACTGTGGGACGAGAGAATGCCGTTCCATGTGGGATCGTCGAGAAGCCGCAAATTCGCAGCGTCCTTGTCGTCCCACTCAGGCTGTCCGTCGCTCATCCGCGAACCGATGTGGGTGAGCAACAGACGGAGGTCGGCATTGCCGACGGTGGAAGAATAGCCCGGAAGGCGTTTCACGCTGTCGAGCACGGCGGTGTACCGACCATCGAATGTCAGTCCCGCAATTTTCGACTTGCTGGCCTGCGAGGGCGTTGACGACGCCAGCAGTCCGACGAAGCCGACCTTCACGCTCTTACCTTTGCCGATGGGGATTTCCGCACTGGCAAAGGGCTGTGCGAAGGCGGGAATCTCCCCTGAGGCGTTGCGCACGTTGGCACAGACATAGGAGAGATTCCATCCCGCAGGACGGAGCGGAGCACCCTGCCATTTCTCGGCAAGGGCTTTCTGGCCGTCGTCAAACTCATGGTTGCCGAGGGCCGAGAGGCGGATGCCTAAATCGTTGTAGAACACAGGGAGCAACACGCCCTTCGTGGCGGCATAGAAGAAACTACCGCCGAAATTGTCGCCCGCAGCAACGGTCACGTTGTAGGGATAAACGCTTTTGAGGGAGTCGAGCGTCTGCCAAACGGCAGGGGCCCCAGGGATGTTCTTATAATCGTTGCGGACGAAACCGCCATGAAAATCGTTGAGCGAGAAGACCGCCACAGTCACGTCACCTTTTCCCTTGCGGCTTTTGGCTTCCAACGGCAGCGGAGATGCCGCCAATATGGCTGCGCCAAACAATATGATTTTGTCAAACTTCATAATTACGGAATTGATGGTTTGATACGAAGGATAAGTAATGGTGAAAGAATAAGTTGGGCAATTTTGACCTGTATTTTTGTTGGTTTTGGAATTTGGAAGAGGGAGCATAGCGGGCTATGTGACCGATGACAAATACCAAAAACGGCAAAAAGACAGGACATAAGATATAACTCCTTATTCCTCAAAATTGCACAAGTTATTTTTTACCATTACGTAATGGGGTTCAGAGATTGAAAGTGTGTTCTGAGCCCTCTTTTCCGGAAAAATTCAGAACACACCCAGAATGATTGCGGAATGAACGCGCACCGCCCCGTTTTCTCAAGAACGGCTGACCTGCAATCCCGTCTCGGATATTTTCATTTCCACGAAACGGGCATTGGGGGAAAGCGGATGACTGGTCAGTTCCTCACGTATGCGCAAAGCGGCAGCGGGGTCTTTGGCCACCATATACATAAAGCCTCCCCCACCTGCTCCTGGCAGTTTGTAGCCAAGACAATAATCGTCAATGCGCTGGCAGAGGGCTTCGATGACGGGCGGATTGGTGCCCGAATCGAGCGCCTTGTTCTGATTCCATGTTCTTCTGACGAGATGTCCGTAGCGATTGAAATCGTTGAGTTGCAATGCCTCATACATATCCATGGCATGGCGTTTCATGTCGCCGAGTAAAGCCAGATGGCGCGTATTGTTGAGGAACATGCCCCGCACGATTTCTGCCAGGATATGTTTGGCCGTACGGGTCACGCCAGTGTAATAGAGCAAATGGCAGGGTTTGAGTTCTGGATCGGAGAACATAGAGTCGGGCATCCATCTCGCCGTGGCGTTCTGGTCGAAGCCAGGCACGGTCTGGAGCAATTTGACGCCATTCAACACACCGCCATACTGGTCCTGCCAACCGCCTCCAGTGGTGAGCATCTGCTCGAGCACGAGGGTACGATAGCAGATTTCATTCTTGTCCCATCCGAGTCCGCAGAAATCGCTCAAGGCGCCCAATACAGTGGCGGCCAGGATGCTGCTCGTGCCGAGCCCCGACCCTGCGGGAATGGCGGAGAGCAAGGTGATTTCGATGCCGCAGCCAAAGGCTTCCAACTGCTGACGGAGGGAGGTATAGGTCTCTGCGCCGAAGCCTGGAAGGAATCCAGCCAGACTCAGGGCGGCCTTCGGGATGGAGAATGGCGAACCGACCTTGTCGTATTGCTTCAGTTCTTCAAACGTCTCGATGCGTTCCATAGCCCCAAGGTCGATGGAACGGCAAATCACGATGGGCTCACTGCTGGGTTTCACATATACCTGAAGCGGCGGCTGGCCGTTCATCTCGATGGCGATGTTCACCACGTTGCCGCCAAAGAGCAGCGAATATGGCGGTGTGTCGGTCCAACCTCCTGCCAGGTCAATGCGGGCCGCACTGCGGGCCCACACGATTTGGTCGGCACAGGTGGTCATGCGGGGCTGGCATTTATGACGTAAGGCTTCGGCCGTGATACCCTCGCGCAAAAGGGAGAAAGCCTTTGCCTCCTCGGCCTTCGACTGCACGTCGTCTCTTCTGGCCAAGGCCTCCGAGCGAAACATGGCGTTGTGGATGCGAGTCATTAAGGGAGCATCGGCAGAGAGATCCTTTGGCAAGAGCAGATTGTTTTCGGCAAACTTGCCCGCCATGTCCTTGAGGTTCACCTGATAGAACACGCTCTTCTGCCAGTTTTTGGCCAAAACTGGCAAGGTCTTGTTCTGCATCTGACGGCGCATCTTGACCAGGCGGCGCAGATTGGCCTCCACACACAGATCGTCGGCCGAAAGACGCGGCAACGAGCGCCACAAGGTCGTGGTCTCTTCGCCGGGATTGTCGTCGACAAACCAGTGGAGAAGTCTTTCCATCTCTTCCAAATTGTCTGTCACAGGGAAGAGCTTGGCCGCCTGCAAGTCTGCCGAGTTTTCAAGATCGGCCGCCACGACACCACGCTTCTCCATCCATTGACCGACGGGCTGTTCCAGGAAATGCGTCGCTTCGTCGCTGACTGCGCCGCGGAAAGCATCGGTGTAGCCATAAGGCCGCAGGGCATACCCCGTCTCATCGACAGGAACGACATCCACGCAAATGCCACTCTTCAAGGCCACCTGCCATGAATTTTCTGGCACTCCCGTGACGATGTTGCGCGAAGATAGGTGCCAGCCCTTGCCCAAGAAAGAGTTTTCAATCCACACGGAAGTGTTGTGGAGCGTTGGGCGGTTGGCAATGACGGCATTCTGCGTGAAAACAGACGACTGCCGCTTGATGCCCTTCTGGATGATATATCGCTGATCTTTCACGAGATTCTGTATGGCCACCGAAGAACTGACCATTTCGGGAATGGTGCCGAAATGGTAAAACTCGCCGCCTTCCAGCGGGAGAATTGCCACGGAGAGCCCCGCCAGTTCCTCATCGGGCTGCGAAGGATGTTTGCCCAACGCGCAACCAAACTGCGAATAGAGGTCGTAGAAATCAATGTCGCCCTTGCCCACTTCTTCTTTATAAGATTTATTCATGAGGGCCATAACGGCGCGGTCCGACAAGAGCCAAACGCCAATGTCCATGAGGGCATAGTGGGTCTGCATGAGACGCGCCTGCTCGTCGGTGCTGGGCTTTTGGAGCATAAAATCGAGCTCGCCAGGTTTTCTGCGGTCCATCATGAACACGCCGTGGTGGGAGGCCTGCACGGGGTCGCCCCACAAACCATAGCACACGACATCGGCTTCAGGAATGTCCTGCAAAGCCTCTGTTGTGCGAATATAAACGTCGCCACTGGCCACGAGCGTTCTCAACGACTCTGGCGCCCGCCGCAACATGTTTTCATAAAGCGGCATTTGGAGGTTCAGCAATGTCTGGTCAATGCGCTGGCCACGCTCCCAGCGAAACACCGGCACAGGCGTAAGCACCTTTCCGCTCGGCGCATAGGCCGGCAGACGGCGGCTCTGCCCCCCGGCATGAAGCAAGATGCGCTTGTCGCGCTTCAGCCATTGTTCAAAATTCTCATCGGGGCGCTCGTCACGATGGCAGGCCTCGAGCAGCCACGCCGTGCCTCCGCCTGAGCCAAGCTTACGCCCAACGGGGTCGGAGGTGCAGAAGAAGTCAGAGCGTTTCGTGTTTGTGATATCATGGAAACACGCCACCACATTGGGCGGTAGTGAAAGAAGTCGCTTCATATCAATCTATTGTTTTTTTGCAGACAATCTTCCCCCCAAAAAAAGGAGGGGAAGGGAACGCGCACCGGATGACGGTGGCAACGGGGCGCCCCATCGGGGAAAAACCGCCTCTCCGCCGCTGTCCAAGAGCGTCTGCTTACTTATAGGGGCTGTATTATTTCAAGGGCGTCCTGAAAGTGATTTTCTTATTAAAGACAAAGCCCAGCAAGGTGTAAACGGCCATGCCTCCCAACTGCGCCACAATTTCTGGCACAAAGCGGAGGCTCAGACGGAAAAACGCCCACTGCACACACCAGCACAAAACCGAACCGCCGAAGAAGAAGCAGGCTTCGCGACGCCACCGCCCACTTCCCGCGTTGAAGGTCCACCGCTTGTTGAGCAGGAAACTGCACACCATGCCGAGGGCATAGCTCACGCCGTTGGCAAGGTCAACATTGCCAGTGATGTATCTGAAAATCCAATAGGAAACAAAGGTCAGCAGGGTGTTGGCAACGCCGACCACGCCATACCTGACCAATTGCTTAAAATCTTCCCTCTTATTCATAACTGCAAAATTACGTTTTTATTTTGAACTTGGCCCGACTTTTTCTCTTTCAAGATTGAAGAGGCGTTGGATTTTGGGGAAGGAGGCGGAGGAGAATATGTAAAAAGACGAGGCAAAGGATATGGTGGGAAACACATGACACATATATGGAGCACACATGCTATATATTAATATATGAAGCATCCTCCGCTTAAGCCACTTAAGCCACCGCCCGCTTAACCCGTCCCCTCTTAAACCAAGAGCCGAAAGCTCTAAGAGTATGCCCCTGCTTACCATTCGTTTTGCCATCTCCAACGTATCAAAATCCATTATAGCATTTATTTTGCAAACGCAGAATGGCAATCGCATTTTTTCTGGTCAAATTTACGCTAAAAGGATGTGAAGATGCTTGCAGCGTATCGGGAAATCCTGTAACTTTGCACTCGGAAGTTACGAAAAGAGTGTAATTTATTGGAAATGAGCGTAGGTTAATTGCTCTTGATAGTAATAGGTTACGATTTAGTTAG